>WLWD01003346.1_pt1 | contig 29977 bp, 18 predicted proteins | sample 6712731 | NCBI WGS metagenome assembly WLWD01 (sample SAMN12718690, study PRJNA576275) | sponge metagenome | isolation source: marine sponge | host: Mycale hentscheli | place: New Zealand: South Island, Marlborough, Capsize Point | collected 2014-11-01
GGAGATTGAATACTTTTAGTCTTTTCAAACAGTTGCTTCACATTAGCAGCTGTACGCAAATATCAGAAGAATAGAAATAAAGACTGTGAGTATTCCTTCAAAACTAACCAACTACTGCAGAGGTAATATCAGCTTATAAACAAACAGATTACATTATAAGAACCATGGGACGCTTCTTAAAATAAAGAGCACGAAATCTTTCATTTATAGAAATACAATATTACAGTGTTAGCCACTTTTTGTACTATAAGTAGAAATAAAATAAATGGAATACCATTCCCACTGTCTTGTCTCAGCGAATATATAACATACTTCAGTTACAGTTCCAACAAAATACGTACAACTTCATGATTCTCTAGTCTAAGGGCGTTGGCTGAACTGTAGGGCTTTGAACGGAGCTATAATAATGTTGTTAAAAATACAAAAACGTGAGAAGATCTATTGCAAGAATGTTATAACGGGTGCTGCCCCGTAAAGTGATGCATTTCAACTGTGCTAACAAAGCTGAGTTTTAAAACCTAGCAACCTGGCATCATTTCTAAACTATAATTTCATTATCTGATGAACTGGTGGCTTCAAATGGCTGACGTTTAAATATAAAGTATATCTGCAGTGCACCACTGGAGCATATGTTCGAAAATTTTTGTCGGAATACACATCTGCCTTACAAAGGCACATGGGTGACTCCTTAATAAACGATGCATGCTATTATGGAGGTAATTAAAAAAAAAAAGATGGAAAATCTTTGTGATATGAGATCCAATCTCCATCACCCACTAGCCCCCCAAGATCTGCAGACAGTGATATCATAAGATAACGTGTTCCTTCCTGATCGCCCACGAGCCAAACATACTACAGCTTGGGAGTAAATGATAATTAAAAATGATTTATCATATTGGCGCTGTGAGCTTGAGAAATTCTTTGCAATAGGGGAAATAAAGACAATTCTATATAAAGTATTTTCTGCAAGTAAGAATGTGAAAGTATAATTCCCTGGCTGTGAACCATCATGATTCAATTAACCTTGCTATACTGTCATATATAGTACCTCCTGACTATCACACCTTCACTCTCATTACCCCCATAACTGCAATTTTAGTAGCAGAGTTAAATGAGATCTCTTAGAGTGACAGCATTTACAATCATTTTGTCAAAAATATTGAGTCAACCTTGAACAAATTGCAACAAAAGCAAACACAGTTGATTATGTTTCTTTATTATGTTCTCTTTAACAGCAAAAAAAAAGTCTTAAGTAATCCTCCTGGGGGAACATGGTGAAAATCAGTAAAATGCGTATATCACTTAATTCTTAATTAGCGGTTTGTTTACTTCACTATCAAATATTTCTTTCTCATAAGACATGTTCATGCAACCAGTTTCCTTGCTGTTGCCACAAATAAAAGTGCATTCGGTTTTGCACTTCTTGCAGTGTTGAGGAGCAGGAGGTAGAGATGCTTGGAGTAGCACAAACACCTTTCACACTCCTGCCATTCCCAGTCAGCTGGATGAAGTCCACCAGCAGATTCTTTCCATTCCCTAACTTGAAGGTACACACAAAGGACATGATCTTTTGCTGCTACCAAGTTGGTAGCAAGGACTGTGGTTTACATAAGATGTTTAGAAGCCACCCAGAATTGACTATGTCGGAGGGAGTCCAATGTGTCTATGACCTTTCCATCATACATCTATTGCTTTTTCTGCTGTATCACCACTTTGCATAACACTGAATTAGAATTGATGGCCTTTGCTCGCTCATGGAACATACTACTTGTTTTAATCCCATATAGAAATGATCAAGAAATGTATGTATGAAGAGGATGTTGCCGTATGTCTTGACCAAGCCTTTCTTTGGCGGCCTTGATATTCCAGATGTGAAGCTTTTTAGAGCTCTTCATAGACTCAGGATTTAAAGAAGAGGTCACTAGACTCAAGCTTTGCATGATAGCAGAGCAAGACAGAGGTTAGTGTCGTCACCAACTAGGAGAGTGTTGCTGGTAGTAACACACTGAACAGCCCTCTTGACTGACAATCAAAAGATAAGCATCTCCTGATTGCATGCAAGTCTTGCAGTTGTTCTTCCTACTCTCTACTTAAAAGGAAAAGGAACCACTTCTTAATGTTGGCCATGTTAGTACTCCATGTTAGCCTTCTTGGAGTCAGGTCAGCAGTGGGTGTGAACTTCATGGGTTATTTCAATAATTTTATTTAATTCAAGCTTTCATGTGGCAACAAGATACAATGGAGAGTTCCAAAAAAGGACAATAATTGAAGTGACTGATTCGCACACTACTGCCATAGCCTCAGCTCCATCATACAACACCAGCTCGCAAAGATTTATGACAGGACGGTAAGAAAACCCGCAAGGTTTAATTGCATTCCACTATTACCAAACGAGTAACCAGACCCTTCCAAGTGGAGCGATTAGGTAAAGGGTCTGGCCTGCGAGACTAGGGTAACACTCACACTTCTCCTTAAGTCTAATATTTAGCTGTAATATCTCGGCATGCTGTTGCCTTCTAGCACTATAAAGCACAACTGAGAGAAACAGTGAATAGAAATGATGCAAGTAATAAATCCAAGAAAAGTTTGAGGAGGAACAGTGATGAAAATGCCTGGTATTGAACAGGTGCAACAGTGGTGCTGAACTGGATCCAAGAAACACACAAAAATACCACTAACAACAACCTGAAATAGAATACACATAATATATAAAACACCAACCTCCATATTGTAAGGTGTAACTATGATGATAAACTTACCTGTATTTTCTCTACCAAGGACTAAATGACTCATGCAGGACAGATATCAGCTGCTATAAAGCATGTACACAAGGCATCGGGTGCTCGCTGGTTGTTAAGTACACAATTTTTTTTCCCATAACTCCTTTACTGTTGGTCTCTAACTACTAATTTTGGTATCAAATTGATTGGCCTATTTAAGAGCTATCTGATGGTATATTAACTTTTGATGTAAGAGGTACCAAACCAAAAATATGACCAAAAATACCAAAAACCACAAATTGCTAATTAAGAATTAAGTGATATACACATTTTACTGATTTTCACCATGTTCCCACCCCCCCCCCCCCCTAATCCTGGAATTCCAAATACAGTAACTGTCAGCTGCAAAAACAAGTAGGCATGAAGGCATCCTAAATATCAAGAATGATTCAAATAGCCAGCCATCTCCATCCCAGTCAAATTGAATGAAGGTGTCGGGAGGATGGTCACTGGTGAATTAGGAGGAAATGCATTTCAGATTTATAAAATCATGTAATTCTGCCACTAATTGAGTGAGTTCTTCAAAATTATTATTTTTTATAAAAATAACTGAAATTCCTAACAAAATAATATTAAGTAAAATTTACTAATTAGCTATGCCTCAATAAGGAGTGATGAAATATAGGAATGTCATAATCAATTAGCAGTAAATTTAAATTTTATGATAGCATCTTCTCAGAAAATGTAAAAAAAAATTTATGCTCGTACAGTAAATTTAAATTTCTCACCTTTTTTCTGATCTGTCCTTGTATTTACCTGGAATTCTCACCTCGTCTTCCCCAAATGTATCTTTCATCTATAACAATAAACAGCACCAATAGATAACCACACCAATTGCTCAAACATTAATGTAGCAGCTGCTAATAACCACAGTTGATTGATTACCATATCCTATAATTGGTATATATAATTAAGAAATTAGTGAGTAACAAGATTGTTTAATTCTTCAATTCTATTACCAATTAAAATGAGTGCAAAATACAAAGTAAAAGGCAATTAGTATTAGTTCAAGAAGGTCATGTATGACGTCAAGTCATGCACACTGATGGACCACAGCGTGCTCTGCGTAAAGCGTGCATGGTCAGGGAGAATTACGGAAGAAGGGGGAGGAGATGGGAGAGTCTAAACTTTGTAATTGGAGGACAGAGACAATCTGGTGTGAGCTGGAAAGTGTGAAGAAGTAGCCTGACAAGAGCTATGGCATAATGATAATGGAAGTACAAAACTTCAAAGACTTGGACTATGCAGAGGTGAAATAGTGCCAGAACCACGCAAATGGTCTTTGTGGTAGAAGAGGAATGATCCCTATTTAGGATTATTAAGTTTGGGAGTATATCCCAGAATTGATTGATTGCTCATCCACAATCCTTCTCACTCAGTTAATCAAGATGTATTTGTGCATGCCTCAAGTGGGATGCTAAATCAAGTGGAACGCAAACAATGCTGGGATTTAATTATGTGACAAGAAAATAAAAGAAAGAGATGACTTAATCAACCAACATACTATTTGTATAGAATGTAGGTTTTTATGCATACACACATACACACTACATACATACATGCATACATACATACACACATATACATATACGTATATACATACATACATGCATATACATACATACATACATATATATACACACATACACACATATATAGTGTCGTTCTTTCTTCAATAAAGTGCATTCACTGAAAAGGTTAATGCTAGATGGTATAGAGGTATCTTATGTGATGTTATTACTCTCAACAAATATGGCCAAGAGTAGTGACAATACAAAAAAAAACTACGCTGCTAGCTTTGACTACAATTATTTCAAGTTATATATGAAGCTACTACAATCACATTGTATCTTGAGTCTTGAGTTATGTATAAGGATTTATAAGTGAACACTAAAATTTTATGGTATTACACAGTCAAAATATTGTTAAAAATGTATTGACTTTGTAAGCCAAACACAGAACAAAATCTTACCAGTAGCATATACCCCTCCCCTCCCCCCAGTCACACAAATACCTTTCTTTCAATCAGATAGGGTGCTGAGAAGAACAATTTTAATTTTTTGTTATTTGGAATTATGAAGTACATATAGAAAGATTTGTAGCAAAAGACACATTGTCATGACAACAAGTATTGTCACTCGCGTACCCTCAAGCCATGTTTCTTCTTTAGCCGAGACAACTCCTTCTTTCTGAGAATCTCAATATCTTCACGTGGCTTCACTTCGCTTGAACTTCCAACAGCACGTTGCTGCTCAAGCCCCTCCCTCTGGGCGGGGTCACAAAAGGCACAAGTATCCCAGCCTGTGTGTATGTGGAGAGTAAAGGTGGTGCTTCCCATTGAGAGGGTGTGGCCATGAACGAGAGGACAAGGCTTGCCGCATTCCCTAGACTACAACAAAGACAAAATAATCTTTATGGTCGTTTTTCTTGATGAAGCTGGTGAAAAACAGCAATATTTATAAAGTTTTACCATCTAAAATATTGATAGAAATAATACGAACCTGTGATTCACAACTGTTTACAAAATTATCACTTAACAAAACTAAATGCAATCTATCTACAAGCTCTGATTAAGATGGATACGATGCTTCAACAATATTTAACTATACTTGTTGCACCAGTCAGCATACAATATGGGGAGATATTTCAAGATCATGCGTAAGTATTGTTACGAGTCAAAGGCAAGTGAAAAATACAAGTGTGAGAGTGAAATGTCACCCCCATATTGTACCACAAGTGTAATAAATACAAGTGTGAGAGTGAAATGTCACCCCCATATTGTACCACAAAGTGAAAAATACAAGTGTGAGAGTGAAATGTCACCCCCATATTGTACCACAAGTGTAATAAATACAAGTGTGAGAGTGAAATGTCATCCCCATATTGTACCACAAGTGTAATAAATACAAGTGTGAGAGTGAAATGTCACCCCCATATTGTACCACAAGTGTAATAAATACAAGTGTGAGAGTGAAATGTCACCCCCATATTGTACCACAAGTGTAATAAATACAAGTGTGAGAGTGAAATGTCATCCCCATATTGTACCACAAGTGTAATAAATACAAGTGTGAGAGTGAAATGTCATCCCCATATTGTACCACAAGTGTAATAAATACAAGTGTGAGAGTGAAATGTCACCCCCATATTGTACCACAAGTGTAATAAATACAAGTGTGAGAGTGAAATGTCACCCCCATATTGTACCACAAGTGTAATAAATACAAGTGTGAGAGTGAAATGTCATCCCCATATTGTACCACAAGTGTAATAAATACAAGTGTGAGAGTGAAATGTCATCCCCATATTGTACCACAAGTGTAATAAATACAAGTGTGAGAGTGAAATGTCATCCCCATATTGTACCACAAGTGTAATAAATTCAAGTGTGAGAGTGAAATGTCATCCCCATATTGTACCACAAGTGTAATAAATACAAGTGTGAGAGTGAAATGTCATCCCCATATTGTACCACAAGTGTAATAAATACAAGTGTGAGAGTGAAATGTCACCCCCATATTGTACCACAAGTGTAATAAATTATTTATTCTGCATTGGATATTTTTCCTAAATAATAAAACGACTGTGCTTCAAAGCTTTGTCATTCAGAGGAAACACCGCCATACAAAAAATACAGCTGTCCAGAACTACACACGGGCGTGTTGGAGTGTTCAATATGAAGTGTTCAATATTGAAAACTATTGAACGCTCATGTGATGCTGAAAGACTCATGGAAAAAGATCCCGTGTACAATAAACAATATTATATCATAAATACATATTATATTTATTTTACATTAGATATTTTCCCTTTTCCCACCAGTGTTAATATTTCTCATATAGAACGCAGCACATTGAACACTCCAACACGCCTGTGCGCGTGTAGCTCTGGACAACTGAATTTTTAGAAATATCGCAGAATTATCTTTGTACATTAACTGTTTAGGAAAATATCCAAGGTACAATAAACTATTTATTACACTCTTCATACACAATATGTGAGCTGCTCTGCGAAAACCAGACATTTCCCTAAAACGTACATTACGGCTAAAAGTATGAAAAAAGTGAATTATTTTTTAATTTTATATTTTTCCATAATTATAAACTTCTAACCTTTGTCTAGCTCTCTGCCAAGTTTCATTTTCTAAAGTGATCGTTTTCTTAGCAAGTGAGCATGTCAAAAATGGGAACTCTAAAGTTAGCCATTCTCCGCGAATTTCCAATTGGAGTGTCACGAACAATAAACATTTTGAAGTTACCGACTTCAAACGCGTGTAAGTTTAAAACGCTCAAGCGCACGCCGGCGGCAAATAGCTTATTTTAAAGCAGAAGGTATGATTTTTCTGAAAATGCCCAAATCTCAATTTTGAATTTTTAGGGAAACACCTGGTTTTCGCAGAGTCTCTCACATATAATGATTGTACTTAAAAAACTTAGATGACTTAATCCAAGTGTTTAGGGGTAGCACAACCTTTATAAGAATATTTAAATTAAAAAATGTGTTCATATACATAACTGTTGAGATTCTATCACAACATGTCAAGATAGAATAAAAGAGAAATTGCACAAGTCATGAATTAAGTCACAGAAGATGCATGCGGTTTTAGTAATTAGTCGGGTTAGTGGAAGAAATTTAACACATTATAGCATTACCACTCTCACTCCGATTACCAGTCTACAATTTCACCAGCATACACTTCCTGGTTTCATCAATTAAAAAAAGATGATCACTCTGACAGAATAGTTAATTATGTGCATGCATTTAAAATCCCCAGCCAATATACCATAGGCAAAGCGGTATAAATTAATTACTGTTGATTCAATATCTCCTCCTCCTTTTTAACACATACTTAAAACCAGTAGTGACCTCAGATAAGCCCACCTGGAATATTTACTGTATCCAGAAGTGGGGATAACTAGCCAATTACAAAAGAAATGCTTTCGGCGCCAGGGTCAAATTCGATTACATAATGCTAAATAACGACTTTTTCAAGCTTGCTACATTAGCCCTCACACCTTAGCTATATCATACTCCACACCCTCAACTGTACCAACCACTCCTCCAAGACCAGACTAATCTGTGACGTCAAAAAAAAATTTAATACCCTTATGAATGCAAATCCCATGTGGTCCTGTGGGATCAAAAATGTGAAAGAAAGAGAATAGGTTCGGTATTGTGGTAATTTGAGAAATACCTCTTTACTTCTAATGCCACAAAGAGGTCAAGTTTTGAATTCCCAGAGCAATTTGATTACAAATTTAAGCTTAGTTCAAACAAGAACAAACTATAATTAACAAATAGAATGTGGAACACTCCTTTTTACTAAACACTACCATCCATCATTGTACACACTAAAAAATCTACCAATTAATTCTTTAAGAAATGGATTTCAGTGATATAACTAAAATAGCTACAAACAAAAACATATTCTGCAGTAGTTGCGTACATCTGTTTATATTGCAGTAGTTGCGTACATGTGTTTATATTGCAGTAGTTGCGTACATGTGTTTATATTGCATTAGGAGCTTTTCAGCAAGAAAACATTCCGCCATCCAACATGACCCGGCCTTCCCAAGAACACAAAATAGCGTCTCTGTGATTGCAGCTGCGAGCCTCTGAGCTCATCTCTCAGTGCATGGGACACAATAATAACTTCCATTGTTTATGTAAGAGCCCAAGCCACCTGCTGCCACTGCCCATTTTGGAAGCCCTGCACAATGATGGCAACTGAAAAAATTAAAATCCCATTAGCTGATTTACGATAACTTGTGATATTTAATTATACACGCACCAAATTTGAGCTCTGGTTCTGGCTAAGTGGCTATATTATGTTCACACAATTAATAGCTAATTGACAAGAACACACACCTACACAATTAAATCTATCTAGAGATTGGATTTCTCAGCTCATCAGTTCTATTGTCCTCTTGTGTAAGTTAAAACAACTGCAGTCTGGCTGACACCATACGACTTCTTAAAGCACAGCTTTATTACTGCCATGGCTTACTAAACCATTTACTCTCACTTCTGTGCAAGTGGGTGGTAGCTTATTAAATATTTGTAAATAATAATAATAATAATAATAATAATAATATATTCATTATTATTATTATTATTATTATTATTATTGTTAATTAATTAATTTATTTATTTATTCAAGAGACACAATAGTAAAGAAAACTGTGGTATTCGGGGAATAGTGCAAGAAAAATTTCATGAGGCGAAGCCAAGTGAAATTTCTCCCCCGCACAAGTGTTGTTAATTTGAATACCACACGTCACAATAGCCAAAGATAAAACTGTATTTCTGCAGATAAAAAAAATCATAATCCTGTATTATATTTTCATCAAAGAATCCATCCCACTTCAATTCTGCTATTATTGATACTAATAGAATTTTGCTGAGATATTGACCAGTGGATAAAGTGCAGTGAGATTGCAGTTAGATTGTTGTGACCAATCAGATCATTGTTTCAGTTTTCCACTACTGTGGAATTTCAAGATATATAATATGAATTGTAAACTATGAATGCCAGACACTAGTTTTAACTTTCAATGCTGAAACTATAAACAGGCAATCATATGTTCTCAAAAAAAAAAGGACATATATCCCCAAAATAAAATGATACTTCAAATTTTAATTTCTATATGCATGCAACCGAGTTGAAAGGACATTTGCTCTTCATAGTTTTTCAGTGTGTGCATAGTGCTTACTTTTCCTCAGACAGTACTAAGGGCCCCTAAAGTCATGTCAGCTGTAGGTTCCTCTCCTTCACATGACTGGCTTTAACTAGTGGAGTCACAGGCAATTAGCTGGCTAGGTTTGGTTTGCTGAAGAGACTGACGGGACAAAAAAGAGAGGGCACATGTAAAGCCCACACTCCCAACCCTCCAAGCCCCCCCCCCCCTAAAGCCCATTTCTCCCTCCTAAAAAATTAATTAATATGATGCTAGTATGTTGTTGTTTTTTTAACATGGGTAATTAAATTGTACATAAAATTATTAGGGTCAGCTTTATTAAAATAACCTTATTCAAACAGGCACAATGAATTTATACTAAAAACATGACTTATTTGGTTGATTAAAAAAAAAAAATTCCAATTATAAACTAGAGCTCGGGTGAGCACTGGATTTGTGTGCTATAGTATTATTTGTGCCAGGTACTGCTAGCACAAACAGCTCTTGGCCAAAACTGACTGTATGCGAAAGAATGCGTTCAAGCGTGTGTGGCAGTAAGCATGACTAGGCAAAAGTTGGTAAAGAATGTTTAAATTACCAACTAAACTGTGCACAGCACAGTGAGTAAACTCAAGTTTGGAAAGTAGCAGCGGTGTTTATTCAAAAACCAATCTTATTCTATAACTTTGAATGACGTTAATTAAAACTCTAAATTTTGCCAAATATTTCGGTCACAACAATATACACCACGAAAGCTAAAAAAAATGTTTGCTTAGTCTCACTGCAACTAGCTCACACAGGTAAGTGCACATATAATACCAACTACATAAGAGTGACAGAGAACAATAGACACACAAAGTTTCCACAACTGTGCTTGCAATGAATTATAGGATAGCACAAAGAGAATTGGAAGATGAAAATAACAAGTAGAAAAGGGGGCGGGTGGACCCCAAGTTGCATGCGCTTCTCGGAGCTTGGCACACGTGCACACACATACACACACTGTACACGCACTGCCACTTCATTAGTAACTCTAGCGGACAAAACTAGTAAAATGACATTACTTGAGGTACTTGGTTTACATGTGTACCCACTCACTAAACTGGCTGAGTATTTACAGCAACTATGTCTCCCATTAGCTGATTGATCAGACTGAGTATGCAGCATAAGAGGAAAAATACAATTTTAAAGTAATAATTACTAACCAACTAGACAGTGTAATACTTTATTTTAAATAAAAATGGATTTCTGCCGATAAACACACACACACACACACACACACACACACACACACACACACACACACAACTTACTTGACTAAGTCTCTGGTCTTTGTTCAGGAAAGTTCCATTCACAGAACCTTCGTCCACTACCATGTAGCTCTGCTCGTGCTTGTCATAAGAAATTGTTGCATGAACTTTGCTCACTTTCAGTTCAGGTATTTTGATGAGAGTATTGATTCCAGAGGGTTCCCTGAACAAGAAAGATAAAAATAGCCATTAAAAAATCAATACCAACACAAATACAAGAACAAGCAGTGGATCTAGATTCCTCATCCACAAGAATTGAGCATGCACGAAAATGTATGTAGCCCTTTTGAAAATAGAATGAAGAAACAACAACGACTGGCACCTGATATTATTTTACTCATATTTTTTATAATAAACAGAATGCAAGAAAACAAAATTCTATTTTTGTGCAAAAAAAACAAACCTACAGCTAGATAAGAAATGCTAGATAAGAAATGCTGATGCTAGATTCAAAGAAAAATGTGATTTTTGTAATAACTACACGTGGATTAGCATCGTCTAATGCAATTAATGGAGAACCACTATCGCTACATCCCTTCCTTGAATATGACTCAAGCAAGTGATATACTGCATGTACTAGACACAGCTTATGTAATGGAAAATGAAGCATAATTACAGAGAGAGGGAAATTCTGCCACGGCCTGTAGAGTCACTAAGTACCTAATTGTGTCAAACCTATGTAATAAATTGGGTCATAGAAATTAAAAACTAAATACGCTTCTAATCAAAACAACAATTAGTAGAACATTCGTCTTGTTGTTGTTGTTTTTATCTTCGTTTAACTGATGCCTTGCTGAAGTCACCAATAATTAAATAAATTGGCAAACACGCATTTACAGTGACATATAATTAGGATCTTGCAATCTCAAACATGAATAAGAACACCACCATTAGAGCGTGCACTAGCACAACACAGACTCTGTATTGCATACTGTACAACACAACTGCTCCAGCACTTAGTCTGCGCATGTGAGTACAAATTGTCTTGGCATTCATGGCATTGATTGACCCAGCCGCCATTAACGCTGCCCCTGGGTGGCAACACGTGCAGATGGCCCAGACGGACCACATGATTGAGTTAAATCTCCTCTAATTCTCTCTGCTATCACTAATCCCAGTGTTCTTTCTTACTCCATATTTAGTGGCCTGGAGCAATTAAACACCCCCACACAAGGAATTACAGCTAAAACAATTAAACACAGCACATTTAATTGTTGAGGTGACTAGTTAAAATCGTTGAAAACACAGATAAGAAAAGTGGGCTCCAATTTGTGCAAACACCACCTGCAGGAACACCTTCAAAAATCTTAATGTATTTATCCCCAACCAGTGTAGAATGAGCGGTAACCACTACCATGACAACATAATTGTTACATCAAGCCCTAGAATATTAAGTTCCTTCCCATGTATAAGCCGCCAGAGGCAAGAGAGAGGCTTTACAAATCACTTGTCCTGAAGCTATTCTTGTCTGGAGCAATGTTAATGCTATTACATAACAATTGGAATTTGTTTCCTTCACCTCTTGAAAGAGACAATGGGTTGAAAATATTGTTTATTAAATAGATCCACTGTAACAACAATTAAAACCAACAACAATAAAATGGCGATGATGTTGAAAAATAATGTGACAATAAGATGCATTAGTTATTACTGCATGTACATCCATGCATGTATGTACACATATTATTACATGTGATATAATTACATGGCATATGATAATGAAAATGACGAGCACTAGGTAATGATTTTGGGGCCTGCAAAAACAAACCAGCCTTGGGGCAGACTAAAGCTTGTGTTTTTGTTACCTTTCCTACTTTATATGTCATGCATATAGCATATTATAAGTGTTTTAGAGAGCCACTGTAAGATACCACTTCACTTCAGCACATCGCTAAAAGACTTGACTTCATCTAACACAACTTCAGTGCATTGCTAAATATTACACTTGGCTTTAAGAAAAATAGAGGTAAGAAACCATAAAATCTTGCCAAACAGAAAGGATTTGAAAGCATATAATTATCTATCAGTTCATTAGCAGTCCATAAGAAGCTCTTTCTTCTGTAGATCATTCATAAAATCGAATATTCGTATTAGGATGTGTATAAATGTTTCAATAGTAAACAATATGAAATACTCATTATATGAATATAATTAGGCTAGCTTAATTGCCTTTTATGCTGAATCACACCACTAAGAATATTAAGAGACCTCTTTACACCTAAATCATGTGATCATTACCACTGTTGGATAATTTAAACTGAATAGTGCAGCAAGCTACAAACTTCAAACTAAGGACCTGGATACTTGGAGCCATCATTATCCTACAAGGTCAACTAGCAATCAATATGTTCTCTACATCTCTCTGTTTTCATTTCATAAAACAACAACAACAACAAACAACAACGTCGAATGATTGCATGTACATTCTTCATAAAAACATTTCTGAAGTCGAATGGCAACTGATGACTTAATTTTTGTAATACATTTTGATTTTTTGACATTGAGTATTTATATTCCATCCTACAAAAAATTGTTAATTTCAATTAGTTTCTAAATTTGATCCTCCAATTCTAACATGTTATAATAGCTAATAAGCTTCACAAACATAACAATTCTGCTAAAAAAAAAATCCTACTATTACTAATGCATGATTTCATCATCAACACGTAACTTTCACTCGTTTTTGTAAGTGATATTTGAGGAGTTCATGCTGGGAACCAGTAGCTATGGTTTCTATCACTTAGCGCTTAGTTTACTACAAGTATGGTTGCTAATTAATGAGGTGTCAAGGTAATGGGCATGGGCTTAATGCAAAGCACAACTCTTAGATTTCCCACAGACCTCTTTATGTGTCTGCTCAATGCTAACTGGTACTTTAGCATTCCACACTAAATAATTAGATTTTCCAGAATGCTGTCAATGAGGTCTGAGGTTGAGAGAAAAGCCAGCTGTGCTTAAATGGCATGAACCAAGCATTTGGACAGATGGTGAGAGATGCATCCCATCTTTGAAGCAAGCAGAATTGTTGACTGTACGTGCTGGCTACATAAACGAGCTTCCTGACTTGCACAGTCTTTTTTAAATTCAATTGTGGACAATAAGAAGGAGAGTTAGGATTAAACATAACTTAACTGAATTACTGCAACAAAAGGATTTCTCTTGAACTTCCTTGGTAAGAGTTATTGGCAAACATTGCCAAACCGCCAAACCGCTAGTAGTAAGCTTTCCATTAGCATTGTACGGTAACAATTTAAAACCTTTCCAATTGTGTCAACTTTACGACTACAGCTCTATAAAACTAATGCTTCAGTAAATGTGATGACGGTTACCATACAGATTGCTGTCTCCTTAAGTTAACTAGAAATTTCATTTCCAAAAGACAAAATAAATAACTTTTTTTTTATAAAAAGAGAGAAAGAGTGGGTTTAAGAATAGTTCTCTAATTGCCTCCAAAGTAAAAGGCTGACTAAACACTTTTAAGCAAGGAGGAAGTGCTTGAATATTGTGAAACACAATTCTCTGGTGGGACTTAAGAATCCAGCATGATATACAAGTACATATGAGAATAGAGGAAGTTGTTATTTAATCAATTCACTGCTTGATACTCACACCTCTCCTTGGCTTCCTTTCAATCCACCTGCTGCCTAATTTCACTTAGTTTCGGAAGTTTTAATTAATTGCTTGTGAAGTTCACATTTAAAAAAACACTACATAGTATTCAGACTTGTGAATCAACCTTTCTCACCTCTGACCCAATTAGTATTATTAGATTCAAGTAAGAGATAAGGAAGTTAGAACAACAAAAGTGTGAAGACTAGTTCATCTAAAGCAAAGTTCTGACCAATTTAAAGGGAAAAGCAAGGATGAGTTGATGGGAAAAAAATTTAGGCTTCCTGGCTTTTTACCCACCAGTGTCCTAGTCTACAGTTGTAACTCACCATTCTAAGCCACAACTATTATACTTCTATTGCAGATTTGTAATACACTACATTACAAATGAATATGTGTCATATAAATACACTTATTCAGTGTATGCTGAATAAATAAAATATTCTCAGTTTCTAATAGGAGGCTGTTGCTGGTTGCTGCTGCTCGGAGCTGAGCTCTGGCAGCTTAGCTAAAGTCAGGGGTCACAGGGGAATTTATCGGCAATAACATAGTTAGTGATTTTTTTGTCTTCACATTTTATCTTTCCTTTTATTCCCCATTTTTCAAAAAGTGAGTGTTCAAACTATAAACAGGAAATGTCTCCCATTTTTCACTAATTGTAAATAGATAAATTGAGTTGTTGTTTTTTTTGTTCTCACATTTTATCTCTGCTTATTTCTATCTTACAAAGTGATAACTCAAACCTATAAACAGGAAATGCCTCCCATTTCTCACTATGGATAACATACCTGCCGAAAATGGCCCCGGCTTGAGTGATAACATATACTGCTCCCACTGGAAGAGTCTTGCTGTCACTGACATAGGCCCTGATACATGGCCTCCATTCCTCTTCAGGCGGGGGAGATGAATGAGGATAGCGAGGAATCCTGATTTCTCCTTCTTCTGGTGAATCTATACATGCCAATTGGAATTCAATTACATAATTCAGCACATGTTAAGCTACTCATTGCACATCTTCAAGTACTGTTAATTTGTAATTGATCAGACTTGAAAGTGATAGGCTTGCTGCCTCATTCTTAAACCTGAAGTCAGAGTTGTAAGTCTTTCATGTTCACTAATAATTAACTGATGTCATCAATTAAGCCACTCCCCCTTGTGGTTACAGATAATCTGAAGCAGATTTAAACTTCCAAGAAACTAATATTGATCTCTGAATCCATAAATTATATGTATAACATATAAACTCTAAAAAAACAATTAATGGTCAGGACATACTCTCAAGACCCATATTACATATGAAAAATTCCATACGTTTTTTAATAGGTGTTAATATTTATTCATTTAGTATTATTGTTATTTCATTATTATTACTATCATTCATTCGTTATTTTAATAGTTATTTATTTTTTTGTCTGTTAAAGCTTGAAAATTCAAATAATGAAATTTCCATGAGACAAAATCAATTATACTACTTCTAAAGTTAATTCATAGATACTATGTATACTAGTGCCAAAGAAAGTGAGAGCTTCACTCCTTGTAGCGTAGAGTGCTTGCCCTCACTATGTAAGGCATTGCCAGTCAGTACAACTCAAAACTCTACTGCTATTATAACCAACAAAACAATAGCTGTGTAAACTCTGCGGGTATCCAATTCATTTCCTGTGCTCTATGAACAAAGATGGGCATGAACTGTATGGCACATGACATGGTGTGATCCACCAATGCTGGTGACCTCTAAAGGAATTAATGCAACTATCGCTTCAATACTAATGCTATTCAGCTAGCCCATTATAAAAACAGTTCATTCTCAGTCCAAAGAACTGCATGAGCTAATGCACAAGTTTACTTGAGCATAGCCTTCTTATCTCCGATTATACAATAATTCTTTGGAGTTAAATATCTACACCATTACTGCCATCTGAACCTTTGGTTAAAATAACAGATGTGGAATACTTTACTGATATAAACATAAAGCAAAAACAGGGCTGCAAAAGAAAAACAATTCCTTTCTGTGAAAATGATTCGGCTGGATAAGTTTGAATGCAGTTCTTACAAAAATAGTAACATTTAACCAAACACTGCAATATTGAAATAACAAACTTGTACATACCCAATATAAACAAGCCAAAAACAAGTTGGCAATATTCCCCTCAGGTCAAATCATACACAGCTCTCCAATTACCACAACAAAATACTTTACATGCCTTCATCTAGCTCAGTATGAGTCCAACCAGACACCTAAAGTATTCCATGTGCCCTTTCCTATTAGGCCAGACTGGTGAAGAGTCCCTGGGTAACAACTGAATGACAAACAGCCACAAGCAAACACAATCTGTCAGCATCTGCCGGACGGAACTGTTGTCAGTGAAATGGAAGGAAATGTCTAGGCATGTACAGTAAGTCAGCCAGTCTGAAGAACAGATTGCTGTCTCGAATGTTTTGGATTATATAATATATATAATTATATATATATTATATAATATATACATATATATATATATACATATATATATATATATACATGTATACATATATATATATATACATGTATACATATATATATACATATATACATATATATATGCATAGCATGGAAAACTGTGGTTCAGGATAAATAGTATGAATGATGCAAAAATTATACAAGACAAAGCTAAGTGAAGTTTCTTGCAGCACGAGTGCTATTAACCCAAATACCTAAGTTTTCTGTGCTATATGTGTTATAGATAGTAATTCATTACTGCATTTAAAAAATCATAATTTGTATTATAATTCACCAAAGAAACGTCCCATTCTATTCCGCATTAGACACTATCAGGGGTAACACAATCTAAAATCAGGAATGTTTGTTTGTGTGTATATGTTTGGACGTACGTATGTCATTTTGTATTTTGACCCTCACATTTTTTGTGTTTGCTAGGAGGTTGTCCCGTCCCGTACTCCACTAAACAGAATCCTCTGATTTATCAATCTTTACCCGTATCATTCAAAGTGCAGTTAAAACTTAAAAAAAACTTATTAGAGTTCATTTTTATTTGAATTCGTGGCGGTGGTAAGCTTATGCACTATTTGTCATATTTGTACGCCCTACGCAACAGCATTTTTCCTTACATGAAAATCCACGGTCCAATAGTCTAAGAATGAAACTAAGTCTTGTATTGGTATGTTCAGTAAACATGTATGTGTGAAAGTGTAGTACAATACAGCAAATTCTTAGCTAAAGAATAGCACAACATTCAAACCTGTGTGATAACTCCTCAGAAAAGCCTGTTGTTCTTGTTTTGTTTTGAAGACGACGAGTGGTTACTATGGCATTGAAACCCCTTTACCATATGTATATAATTTAAAAACTCGACGTTTATTATCGCGGGAGTGTTAGAAGTTAAAAAAAAGTCACAATACTGTAGTATTATTTAACCTAACTAGAGAGGCTCGCTTGCCATTTGTACTCAAGCACACCACTAGTTTATGTGTGTGTGTGTGTGTGTGTGTGTGTGTGTGACCGTGCACAGGAAAATCGGACACAATGCACACATGTATGTAAACATTAGGCAAAATATCAATTTATTTCTTCAAATGTATTAAAGAAGCCTGTAGATTGATATGGTAAGGTAGCGTACGTCGTCAATGCTTAAAGCTATGGCCATAAAACTTGGAAAGCTCAATATCTGGATGCTGATGATGATGTAAGTGAAAAAAAAAAGTTGTCTTAAAGGGGCCCATATTTGCCTGATTTCTCACACGCACACATACACGCATTCATATACATAAATGACCTAGTTGGATAGTTTTTTGTAGAGAAAAGTAGCTGTAAAAGCTTGGTAACTGGTAAGCTAGGCTCATTCTATTACACTAGCGCATTTATTTGGGAGATATTGAGTTTGTGCAATTCAGCAAGGTCAGCATGTGAAATACCTTGATATGACTGAAATAATGATAGTATTATTTGTTTATACAGCTGATAAATCAAGATATAATCAGTATATAATTATGGGCTATATAAACTGTAATTATAATTGCCGCCTATAAATTTATACTAACCCGTCGTTTTGACTTCTTGCTGAAGTCCTCAGAGGTCATGAAAAAGGACTCCGGCAAAAATAAAAATGTGGGATTTAAATAAAAAATCTATCAGCAGTGTAAACAGAGAAAATTGCAAGTAAATTATTATTCATCCAATAATGCCTGTAAGTTATAATTAACAATATTGGCTGTTAAAAAGAGGAAAAAAATGCTATTATTATGCCTGTAATTATGTGTGTGTGTGCACGTGTGTGTGTGTGTGTGCATGTATGTGTGTGTGTGTGTGTGTGTGTGTGAGAGAGTGTGTGTGTGTGTGTGTGTGTGTGTAATAGAAAGTATCCAAGTAGACTGTAGACTGGAGTGGTAAGTGATCTTGACTTGTATGGGAGATTAATTAATTAATCATCAATTAATTAATTAATTAATTAAAATCCTCTGAAATAATACAACGAGTTAGACTAGCAAAGAGAGTTTGTTTAGATGTGAGAGTGTCCCTTCACCTGTGTACTTCCAACTGTACCTACAGCTAATGGACTGTAGAGCTCTGGCTGGTTTTATTGCATTAACTGTAATCACTTTCATGACAAGAAAGGGCAATGGGAGAACCACTTACCTACAAATTACCTATCAACACCCACCCTCTCAGGTGGATAAAACTCACTGGTTCCTCCATTAGGTGGGATGAGGAAGAGTTATAACAACAGAAATGGGTGGGCCTTGACCTTGGATTAACTGGACATGTATTTAGATGATATTGCTAGTACATTATGCCGCGTGCCATATTTCCACCCATCCAACCACACATACCCTCCTAACCACACCCACCTTCCCGACCACACCCACCCACCTATACAAAAGATATCCGCAAACCAAACTCCAGCATGAACACAATGGGTTAGCCTGACTATTTAACCATTATCTTCATTATCATTGTCATCATCATCATCATTATCATCACCATAAGCAGTGATCGGACATTGAGAGCTAACTGAACAAAAACTTTTACCACTAGTATCACACAGTCAAGTACCAAGATGTTCCTGCAGATTTTTTTTATTATCATAATCGGAGATTAATAAAAGTTTATATTGTTGCTTTTATTTGTCTTATATGGAAAGCTGTTCAGAAAATTGTGGACAGATATAAATCTGGCTTTAGAAATAACTAGAAATGGTTCCCATTGAAGTCAGTGACAAAAGGGCTAGGCTACAAAAAATAACAACTATAGCTAGAGAATACTGTAAGTCAGCTAAAATTGTTTTGATATAAAAAGCTACAAAATATCTTGCCAGCTCTACATTAGCAGCTCTCTTTAGCTCTTCTAGAACCCGGTCCTCTTTATTTCTTTTGTATTCCATCAGTTTTCCTTCTGCTGTTTGGGCAGCTCTGTGAGATCATTTTCTAGCATTTTTAGCCTCCCTAGCTATTTCTTTCTGCTAATAATTTCTATTGCATTCAACAAATACCTAACATACACCCAAGGCAAAAAAGGAAACTGTAAGCCTATGCAAATTGAACTGAAGACATATATATAGATAGATATATTACATGAGTCAGAGTGTGATATGGCGAAATATTTCATGAGCAGGCTAATTTATTTTCAGGAGCCAGAGGTGAGTGAAAATAAAGCCTGAGAGTGAAATATCTAGCCATATCACTCTGACAAGTGTAATAAGTGGTTTATTCCACACTAGATATCTTTATAAGGTAGTTAGTACTAGAGGAAGGGTAACTCACAGCATAAAGTTGGCTGTAGGGGGGCTACCCACACCCCCAGCTAATATTTTAGCAGCTGCTCTATCATCACTGTTGAGCAGAGTACACTGCAGGAAAGTAGCTGTAAAAACCAAGAAAATTGAAAAGTTTGGCTGGTAGCTATAACTACTGGGGTAATGAGCTTGCTGCAGTACAGCTTGAAATAACAGTGAAATATCTATGTGAGTTATTTCACCATGAGTTATTTCACCATGAGTTATTTCACCATGAGTTATTTCACCATGAGTTATTTCACCACCGGTCAAGTACCTAAAGATATCATTGTGAAGATATCTAGGGTGGAATATATATATATTCCACCCTAGATATCTTCACAATGATATTTTTAGGTACATGCATATTTCAAGCTGTTATTTCAAGCTGTACTGCAGCAAGCTCATTACCCCCTGTAGTTATAGTAACTGGCCAAACTTTTCAGCTACCTTCCTCTGTGGTGTACCCAGCTCTTTACCCTGCTCAACAGGGTTAGAGCAGCTGCTAAAATATCAGCTGGGGGTGTGGGTAGCCCCTACAACCAAGCTGTGAGTTACCCTTCCTCTAGTACCAACTATAGAGGTGAAGATATCTAGCATGGAATAAACCACTTATTACACTTGTCAGAGTGTTATGGCAAGATATTTCACTCTCAGGCTTTATTTTCACTAGGCCTGTTCATGAAATATTTCGCCATATCACACTCTGACTCATGTAATAAGTATTATATATATTATATATATATATATATAGATATAGATAGAAAACTCTATAGTATACAACTTCTCTGAATTAGAGTAACATGTCCACCTGCTTCAAATACTGTGTCCTTATAAACAAACATTTAGGCTTTGGTAAAGGTGAGAAAAGAAAAACTGGATTGTGTTCAATACACTGATAAAATACTAGTAAAAAAAGATTGTAAGATGGGTTCCTATATAATTAATTTTTAGATGAACATTCAAACTCCCGCCCACACACAATCCACAAAATATCAATTGCTTGACTGGCGGATAAGGAACATAAACACAGTTGGAATTATAAATTGAGACCAGAGACTCGGCATTCCACTACACTTGACACCCACACAAACCTGGTCTGATTGCCTGTCTCTGTCGTACCACTGCAACCACTCTTGTTGCTGACCTTTTGGCATTTAAAATTGTTGGTTGGCCATAATCTAATTTACTGGCATTCTCAGTAACAAGAACTGACATTTTATTCAACGAATTCTTAGAAAAAACAACATTTCATTGATCAGAAAAGGGTTTACCGAAACCTCCTAAAATTGTCTTATTGAATTAGGCCAATTGGTTGAGGCTTGCTTTGGCTCTAAATAAGAATAATAAAGTATAAAGCAACTGCTGTTAATTTAATTTACACACACAATTTAATTTCATCATAACTGCAAGAATATTCTTTCATATGCAACCTCAGTCCTCAGTAATGTCAAGATCTGTTCCAGAACCCACTAAAACTACCTCTGAATTGACTCAGTATCCGGCCATGTCCACCCACATAAATCATACTAACACACAAAGTACAACTTCCTTGGTAATGAAAACCATATAAAGATTTCATTTCTTCTTACGAATGAAATATCTGAATTATGAAGGTTCGTATTCTTATTGTTATTGTTGCTGAGAAATTAGGGACATTCGAGCAAAATTAACCTAATTAATACCCTAGCTAATTCATTGTTCAATACAAAAAAAAAGTGGTATTATTTTGAAATACCACAGCTGTGGAAAACTGAATAGTCATTTGATTGGTTACAGTGATTTATCCATGACCTCACAGACTTTATCCGCTAGGCAATGTCGCAGCAACATTCCTGGGCAGCACTATCTAGCAATGGACAGAAAAGCATGAATAATTGCAGAATCAGAGTGGGGTGATTTCTTTGACGAAAATATAATACAAGGTTAGGATTTCTTAATTAAAGAAATAACTTATTATCTTTGGCTATCGTACTACATAGCACAGAAAACTGAAGATGAGGATTAATAGCACTCGTGTGGCAAAAAAGTTCACTTGGCTCTGCCTCATAATTTTTTTTCGTGCCACTTGCTAACGTGTTATTACACCTCCACCCACACTGGCTGGCTACTAAATGCTTTATTAGTACCATAAACGTTGAGGTTTTCGTTACTTATTCTTGTTGGCATTAGCAAATCACAAAGTGGAGTGGGTCACTCAGAAAATAAGTGAAGTGAGCACTCTAACTGCATATCAATGCTGGTTTCATTGCAAATAAATTAAAAAAAATTAAAAAGGAAAAAAAATTAAAAAGAAAATAAAGAAAGGCTCTCACAACTTTTCAATTATAAATCTCAATCAAATAATATATTAACTTAAGTGATAGAATTTGTGTCCAGCTTCACTTGTGAAAACCCCTTACCTAAAAACTCCTCGTCACTTGAAATCTCAACATCCTCGTGTTTGTTTCTTTTCTCCTTGTCTTCAGATGGTGGTAACTTGAGCCGTGAGTGAACAGAGTACTCCTTCTTGTCGTAATCATACTGGAGGTAGCACGCCAGATCAGGGTCATAGTACAACTTGGACTCCTGCAGGGTAACGAGCATGACCCAATGTATAGTGAGTATAATAAAAAGAAATGAATAGGACGTACTTGGAGTAAAATTATACATTATTGGTATAAGTGATTGCAGAGTTAGTAGCGGAATTCCAGACTGCTACAACTAGCTGCTGTGATATCAATCATTGTATGTTAGCATCTGAGCTAGAGCAAGGGCTAGAGCTAGGGCTAAGGCTAGAGCAAGGGCTAGAGCAAGGATTAGGGCTAGAGCTATGGCTAAGGCTAGAGCGACGGCTTGAGCAAGAATTAGGGCTAGAGCTAGGGCTAAGGTTAGAGCAAGGGCTAGAGCAAGGACTAGGGCTAGAGCTAAGGTTAGAGCAAGGGCTAGAGCAAGAATTAGGGCTAGAGCTAGGGCTAAGGTTAGAGCAAGGACTAGCGCTAGATCTCTATATCTTGCAACAGCAAACAGCACAGCCCAGTTGTAGTGGTAGATACCCTGTGTTGCTGCATGTAATATTTGGTCAGTTGATATACCACAAACAGAAGCAAGTTCACAGAGGATCACACACAGGTACTTGTGAGCAACGAACTGACGAATATAAACATTGAGCCATGATAAGTCTTGCATCACTGCATGCAAAAATCTATCCAAAATAAGTAATAGTAATTGCTGGAAGGTGTTGCCAAATAAAAAACATCTTTGGAATTGGAGTGAAGTAACATGCTAGGTCTGACCTTGAGCTACCCATCAGACACGACGTAAATTACAAGTACCAAATAATAATATTTGAATCCCAAATGTATGCAATATTTATTTATGTAGTGTCCATCACTAACATCAGCTGTGGTGCATCAGCCAAAGTTGCCCATAGAGTAGAGGAAGAGCACTGATTGAGAGGTACTCATTCAGGCATTGAAAAAGTGATCTGCTCATGAAACTTTAAGCACTTCAGTCTTTCTTTTTTTCTTTTTTTTTTCCTTTTTTTTCTAGAATTCTTTTCCCCTTAACTAGTTTCTCTACCTTACAACTACTACAACTACTACTACTACAACTACTACTACTAGTAGTGGTGTGCTTGAGCACAAATGGTGAGCGAGCCTTAAACTACACTATTGTTAAACTATTGATTTTAACAACTAACATTCAAACTACTAAAATAGAGTCAAGTTGTTAAATTACGCATATGCGGTAAAGGGGTTTCAATGCCATAGTAACCGCTCCTCTCAACTGTTTGAATTGAAAAAGAAGCAACAAAATCAAGTCACGTTATTTAAATTTTTCTTTGTCATATTCTTAATAGTAGTTGTAAAGCACAATACTTTCACACAACAGAACATACCTACGCAAGACTTACCTTCGTGGTTCGTCTAGTGGACAATGAATTTTCAAGTAAATACTGTTGAGTAGGGCTTATAACAGTGACAAATAGTGTATTAACTTACTACCGCCACTAACTTGAATAGAAATGGAGCTCCCATAAGTATTTGAGTTTTAACCGCACCCGCAAAACAATTCAAAGTGGTAAAAAAGTCAATTTCTAAGGTGATATGGGTAATGATCGGAGGATTCTGTTTAGTGAAGTTTGGGACGGGGTCGAACACAAAAATATGTGAGGGTCAAAGTACAAAGTGACATACGTACGTCCAAACATATATATAAATAAACAAACATCCCTGATTTTCAATTGTGTTACCCCTGAGAGTGTCTCGCTCGCTCCGCTCGCTCGCCAACTACTACAATTATGTTTCCTACCAAGTAAGCAAATCTGGCAATGCCCCCATCACTGTGACTATCATGTTCACATACTACCTAAATAAATTTTGTAGTTTTCATGCATACATTTATATACACACATTAGCTAATATATTGCACACATACTTTTATTCACACATTTAAAGTTTCCATGCACAAAATCAGGCGAGAAGTTGCAAAAAAAATTGAGAATCCCCTTGAGCTCAAACTGGTAAAAGGTCATTAAAGGTACAAACACCATAATCTATATAGAATCTAGTACAGCAATGTGAAAATTGGCCACTAATTTGAAATTATAATTTAATACAGTGTTTCACTGCATTGTTCCACCAAAAAAAATTTGGTATATGGTCATCAATAATATCCACTACATTTTATGTCTTAAGAGCTGCATTAGTCAAGCTGAGGAAATTGAAGAATGAAAAGAACATCAAGTTTTAGCCCATCAATGAAAAATTGTAATATGGAAGCATGGAGTATTAAATGATCAATGCAGTGATATGTTACAACACACACACACAAAGCTTTAATAACCCTTTACCAGAATTGTCTTGTGAACCTGTTTTGTTAACTTTACTTTACCGACTTTTTCACCTAACCAACTCTTATCCTTTTACCTCGGGTTGTTGCCTCACCTGGTGGTAGTAAAGTCCACTATAAGAATCATAGTACATGTCCAAGCCCTCGTTATAAAGATAGCCACACTTCTCCATCACCTTGTCCGAGGCTGCTGCCAAGGTTGCTGCAATACTTCTCTTCTCAGGGACACCAGCGGATGCCCCAGATGTATTCTTCTCTGCAGTATTATCCTCAGCAGACTGCAACGTTGGTGTTCTTCCTGGTGCTGTGGGTTGGTCACAATCATACACACACGGATCCTTATGGAGAGTGTGCTCCTGCTCCAGATCAGTCTCTGGCTTCTGCTGCTCTGGCTGTCCTTGAGTATTATAAGTTGGTGCATAGTAGAGCTGGGTGTTCTGAAAGAAGTTAAAGTATTGTAATTTAACTAGTTCCCATGATCTGTTACAGGGGTGGGGGAAACAATTTGGATTGGGTATAAAAAATAAGCTATAGCTGATAATAATAAAATTCCATTATTTTGCATCTGTTAACTGAGTCTGTTAGGTGCTTATTGTATCATCATATAGCTGGTTCATAGCTCTGTGGAGGTATGTTTTATTTTAATCCTCAAAGAGCAGATACACTTCTTTCTGCTTCAGCTTTAGTAGTTGGCATTAACTGAACAAATTTGATTACTAAACTTTTTAGTGGGAAAAGAAGGAAATACTGGTCAGTTTCGATAGAGTTTCTGATGACTTGTAGCCTTACAGATAACATTACTGGCAAAAATATTATGAAAGTTCTTATGCTCATGTGCTTTGATTAGAAGACTCACATGCATCACAGTGTCATTGGACAAAGTCAACTCTCAAAAGTCATATTGTGTGCAATCTGTATATAAAAGAGATCCAAAATATTGGCCCAGCCTTGGCCTACCCCTTCCTCCCCCCCCCAGTTCCTCCAAGCCTGTGCTAGTGTTAATTGTATGAACATCATGTTAATATATCTTTCTGTGAGAGCCTAGGTTATTATTATTATTATTATTATTATTACTATTATTATTATATCCAATTTACTACCACTTACTTACAGGGTCGTAATAATAACCCGAATTTTTGTGATAATACAGCACTGCAAACTCGACTTTCTGATACTCTTCACCAACATCATTACTTTCATTTTCTTCCTGTCCAGACTCTTCAATGACATCATATTCCTTCCTTTCTTCACTATCACCTTTATCTACGCACATTTCACTAACGTCTTCCTGATTACTGTCAGATGTATCCAAAATAACGATGCCACTAGAGGACGCGCTCTCTGCCTGTAAGCCAGCTTCTCCCGTGCTCCACCTTTGACCTTGTCTCAGCAAACTTGAACTATCCGTAACTGACAGCTGACCAGTAAAACTTGCATCAGACTTTCCTGATACGATGCTTTCAGAAGGTAGAGTACCATCTCCGCTGGATACTGCCAATTGGGTTGTTAGGGATAGAGGGGTGGAAAGGAAAAGAAAGAAGGGAAAGAAAACGGAATGGGAGAGAGAGAGAAAGAGAAAAAAAAAAGATGTAATTTTTGTGAAGCCATAATGAGAATCATTTGAGCAAACCAGAACTAGTGAAATCCCAGACGGCAGCTTCCTGTGATGTACTTGTATTATTGGAATTGGGAATGGAATTATGAGAATGAGTTTCATCTGATGATAGTATCGGATTTGTGCATTCCGTACTTTGAGACTTGTCATTGTATTTGGCTTCTTCCACAAGAGGAGTCTCACTAAAAGTGATCTTATCACTCTCACTACAACCTGTAACAAAAGTTTCTTCTTGGCCTATCACCTTGGTAACAGTATCATTATTTGGTTTCTCGAGAGAAGACGAAAATAATGCCTTCAACTTGTTCCACGAAGAAGAAAGTTTTAGGACAATTGCAGGAGTTCCAGGCTGACTGAGGTCTCCCTGCAGTACAGATATACAGTCATCCATACTCTGGATAAAACGTTTAGCTTCATTATTATTATTGCCATCAAGTAATTCAGCCATACCAACTACGTCCTACGATAACCGATAGAGTACATATGGTAAAAGATCGTCAAAATGTCTCTCTGTCCCATCTGTTCTAAATTTTTTCAGCTCAAATGGACAGACATACAGACATTTATTCCAGAAGAAGCCGCTTCTGTAAAGACCTTGCAAGCTGAAAATGGAGATAGTGAAGATTCTGGAAGTACAATTGTAAGAACTGGTGAATGTAAGAGACTGAAGTTGATCTGTCCTCATGCAGAAGCCATTTATTTGGATTCTGCTTCAGAATCAATCCCTATTACCTCTGAATCAATCCCTACCTGCAACCCTACCTGTTGTCCTTCAGTGAACTGTGTGGCATGTCTGGGACTGGTAGAAGAACAGTACATCCGGTACCTTGGGCAAGTTGTCACCAAGCATTTCGATCGCATCTCTCCTACTGGGATGAATACTTTCAGTTTAGCCATTCACATTCCGCTGTCAGCATCAGTTCGTGGAATGGGAATGCTAAAGTTGTCAGAAAAATTAAAGTCTGAGAGCATAGACTTGGACTTTGCAGTCGAAGGTTCGTATGTCAAAGATGAACTGAGATGCAGGTTGAGGAAAGAGCTGGAGAAATCCTTATGCCTTCTGAAGTATGACTGGGACAGTGCGTTCAGTATTTGTGTACACTTGGAGCATGCAAGTTCGGCCAGCACATGTAGTGAGGTCAAGAAGCTCCGCCCCTCATTGTTTCCCTTTCACAAAAGGAGGGGAAACTTCAAGAAGCATGAGCCAATTCCAGTGATGAATCTTCCACTCCAGAAAGCATTGAAGGAACTCGATGATGAGGAATTTGAGAGCAGTGATTACTTTCTCTCACCGGTGTCTGCACCGTGTGACCACAGGATAGAGTTCATTCACAGGTCGTGCTTTATTGCCGGGCGATACAACAAGTATTCAAGAGAGCTGCCGCAGACTCCCTGGGTGGTCGATGGCGTGAAGAAGGCTGAAACTTCAGTCGAAGAACTGATCTGCCCCAAGATAATTAGCGCCTTTCGAGCATCTGATGCAAGATTCTCTTCATCAGGTCGAGAAGATGTGGATGTGCTGATGCTTGGTAAAGGGCGTCCATTCTTGCTGGAGTTGGTGAATCCAATGAACTTGTCCGTCAGTGATGCAGAGTTAGGAGAGCTGGAGCGAGAAGTAAATGCCAGTACGGAGCAGGTCGCTGTACGCATGCTCAAAGCAGTCTCCAAGGAGAGCAGTGCATTGCTCAAGCAAGGCGAGGAAGAAAAGAGGAAAGTGTACTCTGCTTTAGTGTGGACTGAGGAGGAAATAGAGGAAGAAGCTATTCTGGAACTGGACAAGAAGAGTGATATTGTTATTCAGCAAAGAACTCCCATGCGTGTCCTCCACCGCAGGACATTGGCAGTGCGAGAAAGAACAATTTACAGCTTGAAGACGGAGAGAATTGATGGGCACCATTTCTTATTGAGATTAGAGACACAGGCAGGCACTTACATTAAGGAGTTTGTTCACGGCGACTTCGGTCGCACTCAGCCTAACATTAGCACTCTCCTTGGGTGTACGGCAGACATCCTCAGTCTGGACGTCCTGGATGTGCACCTCTCATGGCCTCCTTGAATGGAAATGAAACTAACTAAGTGTAAATTATATTATTGTGGCTTGCACTTTGGAGTAATTTAGTTTATAGTACAATGATGGTAAAAATAAAGATTTAAAAGTACAAGATGAATAATAAGTGTGATGTGATTGCAACCAATCTAGTTATCTTGTCGTAAAAATAAATTATAACTTGAGAGATGATATAATGTACTGTGCTGATTCCCTGACCAGAGCGGAGCTATCTGTAGAAATATTTTCTGAGCACTCGCTTGACATATTTGGACTGAGAAGCTCCAATATAAAGGAGAAAACAAATGTACAATATGATCACTAGCACAAACTTGTTGGGTCCAAGCCACTTCAGAATGGACCACTGTTTCTTGTTTAATTTGCTGCAAAATAAACACAACATACATCAGAGCCTATATATCCGATCTCTGGTCTTAAAAAGCATCAGCAAAAAAAAAAAAAAAAAAAAAAAAAAAGGTAATGCTTTATCTCTAACTTACAGTTGTTTCTGTGTCTCGTAGACTAGCATATATTTCACTCTGACAAACTCGTCATTCTTGACAACAAAATACTTTTCTGGTACTTTCTGCTGCAAACTTGGTTCCCCACCTATTTGAGTTCGAGACCTAAAATATACACATCCATAAAATAGGAATTACTGCTTAGTTGATCATCTATATTTAGTATTATTCATGCTAAATATAGTAACAAAGGTACAGTGTCATAGAATGTGAAGAATGTTCAATGGCTAACACTGGGAAGTTTTGTAAATGTTGTCCTGGTTTTCTAAAAGTTGCTACTACATGGATTTCACAAAATTGAAGGGATGTAACTTCATTATTTTTATGAGTAGATGTGGTACTGACTAAAAAAAAACAACCTCTTGTCTTACCAACAATTTGCTTTGCTACCAGCTGCATGTGATCAATCGGTATTGATGTTGGGTGCCCTGACTACTGATAGGTTATTTTGCATATTTTATTAACCAAAATGTTAATTTTAGTAATTGGTTATAGCAAACACAATGTCCAACAGCAACAATGACATACATAGCTTTATGCACTACCTACACTGCTGTCCCTACTCACAAACCCTAGCTACACTGCTGTCCCTACTTACAAACACTAGCTACACTGCTGTCCCTACTTACAAACACTAGCTACACTGCTGTCCCTACTTACAAACACTAGCTACACTGCTGTCCCTACTTACAAACACTAGCTACACTGCTGTCCCTACTTACAAACCCTAGCTACACTGTTGCCCCTACTTACAAACACTAGCTACACTGCTGTCCCTACTTACAAACCCTAGCTACACTGTTGCCCCTACTCACAA
>WLWD01005201.1_pt1 | contig 29956 bp, 21 predicted proteins | sample 6712731 | NCBI WGS metagenome assembly WLWD01 (sample SAMN12718690, study PRJNA576275) | sponge metagenome | isolation source: marine sponge | host: Mycale hentscheli | place: New Zealand: South Island, Marlborough, Capsize Point | collected 2014-11-01
ATGTATTTATAAATCGTACAAAACTAATACATGAAAAGATCAGAACATATTATTCTACTATACAGATTTAAACTCTAAGTAGACTTTTACAGAGTTCATTATCTTAGCTTCAAGTAGTTGAATCATTTCTGAAAAATTTTAGAGCTCCACCTACTTTGTGGAAGAGACGTAACCCGTTCAGTTAGCATTACAGTAGAATCTCGTTAAATACAAGTTTACCCTCATGCACAGCAGAACCTAGACACACACTTGGAAATTATAATATGAAGCAAAATGTGTTTGTACATGTCATGTAATGCAGTGGATAAAGTGTGGTGACTCTGCCTTATGTCATGTAGCACGTATGTACTAATATGCGGTAATATCGTAATGTATTTATAAATCGTACAAAACTAATACATTAAACGATTAGAACATATTAATTTCACATATACAAATTAAACTCTAGGTAAGACTTTTGCAGAGTTCATCATCTTAGTTTGATGTAGTTGAATCATTTCTAAAAATTATTAGAGCTCCACCTACTTTGTGGAAGAGACGTAACCCGTTCAGTAAGCATTACAGTAGAATCTCGTTAAATACAAGTTTACCCTCATGCACAGCAGAACCTAGACACACCCTTGGAAATTATATTATGAAGCAAAATATATTTGTACATGTCTTGTAATTCAATTTATGAAGTGTGGTGACTCTGCCTTAAGTCATTAAGCATGTATGTGCTAATATGCGGTATTATCGTAATGTATTTATAAATCGTACATAACTAATACATTAAAAGATTAGAACATATTAATTCCACAGATACAAATTACGCTTTATGTAAAACTTTTACAGAGTTCATTATCGTAGTTGAATCATTTCTGAAAATTATTAGAGCTCCACCTACTTTGTGGAAGAGACGTAACCCGTTCAGTAAGCATTACAGTAGAATCTCGTTAAATACAAGTTTACCCTCATGCACAGCAGAACCTAGACACACACTTGGAAATTATAGTATGAAGCAAAATGTGTTTGTACATGTCTTGTAATGCAGTGTATAAAGTGTGGTGACTCTGCCTTAAGTCATTAAGCATGTATGTGCTAATATGCGGTAATATCGTAATGTATTTATAAATCGTACATAACTAATACATGAAAAGACTAGAACATATTAATTCCACAGATACAAATTATGTTTTATGTAAATTTTTTACAGAGTTTATAATCTTAACTTGATGTAGTTAAATCATTTCTGAAAATTATTAGAGCTCCACCTACTTTGTGGAAGAGACGTAACCCGTTCAGTAAGCATTACAGTAGAATCTCGTTAAATACAAGTTTACCCTCATGCACAGCAGAACGTAGACACACACTTGGAAATTATATTATTAAGCAAAATATGTTTGTACATGTCATATAATGCAGTGGATAAAGTGTGGTGACTCTGCCTTATGACATCAAGCACGTATGTGCTAATATGCGGTAATATCGTAATGTATTTATAAATCGTACAAAACTAATACATGAAAAGATTAGAACATATTAACTCCACAGATACAAATTACGCTTTATGTAAAACTTTTACAGAGTTCATTATCTTAGCTTAATGTAGTTGAATCATTTCTGAAAATTATTAGAGCTCCACCTACTTTGTGGAAGAGACGTAACCCGTTCAGTAAGCTTTAAAGTAGAATCTCGTTAAATACAGCTTTACCCTCATGCACAGCAGAACCTAGGCACACACTTGGAAATTATAGTATGAAACAAAATGTGTTTGTACATATCATGTAATGCAGTGGATAAAGTGTGGTGACTCTGCCTTATGTCATGAAGCACGTATGTGCTAATATGCGGTAATATCGTAATGTATTTATAAATCGTACAAAACTAATACATGAAAAGATTAGAACATATTAATTCCACATATACAATTTAAACTCTAAGTAAGACTTTTACAAAGTTCATCATCTTAGTTTGATGTAGTTGAATTATTTCTGAAAATTATTAGAGCTCCACCTACTTTGTGGAAGAGACGTAACCCGTTCAGTAAGCATTACAGTAGAATCTCGTTAAATACAAGTTTACCCTCATGCACAGCAGAACCTAGACACACCCTTGGAAATTATATTATGAAGCAAAATATGTTTGTACATGTCATGTAATGCAGTGTATAAAGTGTGGTGACTCTGCCTTAAGTCATTAAGCATGTATGTGCTAATATGCGGAAATATCGTAATGTATTTATAAATCGTACAAAACTAATACATGAAAAGATTAGAACATATTAATTCCACAGATACAAATTACGCTTTATGTAAAACTTTTACAGAGTTCATTATCTTAGGTTAATGTAGTTGAATCATTTCTAAAAATTATTAGAGCTCCACCTACTTTGTGGAAGAGACGTAACCCGTTCAGTAAGCATTACAGTAGAATCTCGTTAAATACAAGTTTACCCTCATGCACAGCAGAACGTAGACACAGACTTGGAAATTATATTATGAAGCAAAATGTGTTTGTACATGTCATGTAATGCAGTGGATAAAGTGTGGTGACTCTGCCTTATGACATGAAGCACGTATGTGCTAATATGCGGTAATATCGTAATGTATTTATAAATCGTACAAAACTAATACATGAAAAGATTAGAACATATTAACTCCACAGATACAAATTACTCTTTATGTAAAACTTTTACAGAGTTCATTATCTTAGCTTAATGTAGTTGAATTATTTCTGAAAATTAATAGAGCTCCACCTACTTTGTGGAAGAGACGTAACCCGTTCAGTAAGCTTTAAAGTAGAATCTCGTTAAATACAGCTTTACCCTCATGCACAGCAGAACCTAGACACACACTTGGAAATTATAGTATGAAACAAAATGTGTTTGTACATATCATGTAATGCAGTGGATAAAGTGTGGTGACTCTGCCTTATGACATGAAGCACGTATGTGCTAATATGCGGTAATATCGTAATGTATTTATATATCGTACAAAACTAATACATGAAAAGATTAGAACATATTAATTCTACATATACAATTTAAACTCTAAGTAAGACTTTTACAGAGTTCATCATCTTAGTTTGATGTAGTTGAATCATTTCTAAAAATTATTAGAGCTCCACCTACTTTGTGGAAGAGACGTAACCCGTTCAGTAAGCATTACAGTAGAATCTCGTTAAATACAAGTTTACCCTCATGCACAGCAGAACGTAGCAAAATGTGTTTGTACATGTCATGTAATGCAGTGGATAAAGTGTGGTGACTCTGCCTTAAGTCATTAAGCATGTATGTGCTAATATGCGGTAATATCGTAATGTATTTATAAATCGTACAAAACTAATACATGAAAAGATTAGAACATATTAATTCCACATATACAATTTAAACTCTAAGTAAAACTTTTACAGAGTTAATCATCTTAGTTTGATGTAGTTGAATCATTTCTAAAAATTATTAGAGCTCCACCTACTTTGTGGAAGAGACGTAACCCGTTCAGTAAGCTTTACAGTAGAATCTCGTTAAATACAGCTTTACCCTCATGCACAGCAAGACCTAGACACACCCTTAGAAATTATATTATGAAGCAAAATATGTTTGTACATGTCTTGTAATGCAGTGTATAAAGTGTGGTGACTCTGCCTTAAGTATTAAGCATGTATGTGCTAATATGCGGTAATATCGTAATGTATTTATAAATCGTACAAAACTAATACATGAAAAGATTAGAACATATTAATTCCACAGATACAAATTACGCTTTATGTAAAACTTTTACAGAGTTCATTATCTTAGTTTAATGTAGTTGAATCATTTCTGAAAATTATTAGAGCTCCACCTACTTTGTGGAAGAGACGTAACCCGTTCAGTAAGCATTACAGTAGAATCTCGTTAAATACAAGTTTACCCTCATGCACAGCAGAACGTAGACACACACTTGGAAATTATATTATGAAGCAAAATGTGTTTGTACATGTCATGTAATGCAGTGGATAAAGTGTGGTGACTCTGCCTTATGTCATGAAGCACGTATGTGCTAACATGCGGTAATATCGTAATGTATTTATAAATCGTACAAAACTAATACATGAAAAGATTAGAACATATTAATTCCACATATACAATTTAAACTCTAAGTAAAACTTTTACAGAGTTAATCATCTTAGTTTGATGTAGTTGAATCATTTCTAAAAATTATTAGAGCTCCACCTACTTTGTGGAAGAGACGTAACCCGTTCAGTAAGCTTTACAGTAGAATCTCGTTAAATACAGCTTTACCCTCATGCACAGCAGAACCTAGACACACACTTGGAAATTATAATATGAAGCAAAATGTGTTTGTACATGTCATGTAATGCAGTGGATAAAGTGTGGTGACTCTGCCTTATGTCATGAAGCACGTATGTGCTAATATGCGGTAATATTGTAATGTATTTATAAATCGTACAAAACTAATATATTAAAAGATTAGAACATATTAATTCCACAGATACAAATTACGCTTTATGTAAGACTTTTACAGAGTTCATTATCTTAGCTTCAAGTAGTTGAATCATTTTTGAAAAATTTTAGAGCTCCACCTACTTTGTGGAAGAGACGTAACCCGTTCAGTTAGCATTACAGTAGAATCTCGTTAAATACAGCTTTACCCTCATGCACAGCAATTTTTATAACCTGCTCTACTCTATGTAACTGTAGTTGTACATTTGTATAACCGGTTTTACTTATGTAACAGTAGCGATACATTTCTATAATCAGTTGTACTCTATGTAACAGTAAAAGTACATTCTTATAACCAGCTTTACTTTATGTAACAATAATGGTACAATTTTATAACTAGCTGTAATTTAAGTACAAGTATTGGTACATTTTTATAACAAGCTCTACTTTATGTAACAGTAGTGGTACATTTTAATAACTAGCTCTACTTTATGCAACAGTAACTATTCGTACTCTATGTACCAGTAGTGGTACATTTTTATAACCAGCTGTATTATATCAAACAGTAGTGGTACATTTTTATAACAAGCTCAAAACTATGTAATAGTAGTGGTACATTTCTATAACAAGCTCACTTTACGTAACAGTAGTCGTTCATTTTTATAACGAGTTCTACTCTATGTAACTGCAGTGGTACATTTATATAACCGGTTTTACTCTATGTATCAGTAGAGGTACATTTCTATAACAAGCTTTACTTTATGTAAAGATAGTGGTACATCCCTATAATCTCCTCTACTCTATGTAACAGTAGTGGTACATCCCTATAACTAGCTGTACTTTAAGTAACAGTATATGTACATTCCTATAACCAGCTCTACTTTATGTAACAGTAGTGGTACATTCCTATAACAATCTCTACTTTATGTTACAGTAATCGTTCATTTAATAACCAGCTCTTCTTTATGTAACTGTAATGGTACATTCATATAACTAGCTTTACTTTATGTAACAGTAGCTGTACATTTTTATAATCAGCTTTACTCTATGAAACAGTAGTGGTACATTTGTATAACCAGCTCTACTTAATGGTACATTTCTATAACCAGCTCTACTCTACATAATATATGTGGTACATATCTATAATTTTTTTCTACTCTATGTAACAGTCGTGGTACATCTCTATAACCAGCTCTACTTTGTGTAACAGTAGTCGTTCATTTTTATAACCAGCTCTACTCTATGTAACAGTAGTGGTACATTTTTACAACTAGCTCTACTTTATGCAACAGTAACTATTCGTACTTTATAGAAATGTACCATTAAGAAGAGCTAGTTATACAAATGTACCACTACTGTTTTATAGAGTAAAGCTGATTATAAAAATGTACCGCTACTGTTACATAAAGTAAAGCTGGTTATATGAATGTAATACTACAGTTACATAAAGTAGAGCTGGTTATTAAATAAACAATTACTGTAACATAAAGTAGAGATTGTTATAGGAATGTACCACTACTGTTACATAAAGAAGAGCTGGTTAGGAATGTACCAATACTGTTACTTAAAGTACAGCTAGTTATAGGGATGTACCACTATTGTTACATAAAGTAGAGGAGATTATAAGGATGTACCACTATTTTTACTTAAAGTAAAGCTTGTTATAGAAATGTACCTCTACTGATACATAGAGTAAAACCGGTTATATAAATGTACCACTGCAGTTACATAGAGTAGAACTCGTTATAAAAATGAACGACTACTGTTACGTAAAGTGAGCTTGTTATAGAAATGTACCACTAATATTACATAGTTTTGAGCTGGTTATAAAAATGTACCACTACTGTTTTGATATAATACAGCTGGTTATAAAAATGTACCACTACTGGTACATAGAGTACGAATAGTTAATGTTGCATAAAGTAGAGCTAGTTATTAAAATGTACCACTACTGTTACATAGAGTAGAGCTTGTTATAAAAATATACCAATACTGGTACTTAAATTACAGCTAGTTATAAAAATGTACCACTATTGTTACATAAAGTAAAGCTGGTTATAAGAATGTACTTTTACTGTTACATAGAGTACAACTGATTATATAAATGTACCACTACTGTTACATAAAGTAAAGCTGGTTATAAACATGTACCTTTACTGATATATAGAGTAGAATAGGTTAAAAATATGTACCACTACAGTTACATATTGTAGAGCTAGTTATAAAAATGAACAACTACTGTTACACAAAGTAAAGCTATTTATGGAGATATACCACTACTGCTACATAGAGTAGAAGAAATTATAAAAATGTACCATTACTGTTACATAAAGTAGAGCTGGTTATAGGAATGTACAAATACTGGTACTTAAAGTACAGCTTGTTATAAAAATGTACCATTATTGTTACATATAATAAATCTGGTTGTAGGAATTTACTACTACTGTTACATAAAGTAGAGCTTGTTATAGAAATGTACCAATACTGTTACATAGAGTAAAACCGGTTATAAAATGTATCACTACAGTTACATAAAGTAAAGCTGGTTATTAAATGAACGATTACTGTAACATAAAGTAGAGATTGTTATAGGAATGTACCACTACTGTTACATAAAGTAGAGCTAGTTATAGGAATGTACCAATACTGTTACTTAAAGTAGAGCTAGTTATAGGGATGTACCACTACTGTTACATAGAGTAGAGGAGATTATAGAGATGTACCACTATTTTTACATAAATTAAAGCTGGTTATAGAAATGTACCTTTACTAATACATAGAGTAAAACCGGTTATATAAATGTACCACTACAGTTACATAGATTAGAGATTGTTATAAAAATGAACGACTACTGTTACGTAAAGTGAGCTTGTTATAGAAATGTACCACTACTATTACATAGTTTTGAGCTGGTTATAAAAATGTACCACTATTGTTTCATATAATACAGCTGGTTATAAAAATGTACCACTACTGGTACATAGAGTACGAATAGTTACTGTTGCATAAAGTAGAGCTTGTTATAGAAATGTACCACTACTATTACATAGTTTTGAGCTGGTTATAAAAATGTACCACTACTGTTTTGATATAATACAGCTGGTTATAAAAATGTACCACTACTGGTACATAGAGTACGAATAGTTACTGTTGCATAAAGTAGAGCTAGTTATTAAAATGTACCACTACTGTTACATAGAGTAGAGCTTGTTATAAAAATATACCAATACTGGTACTTAAATTACAGCTAGTTATAAAAATGTACCACTATTGTTACATAAAGTAAAGCTGGTTATAAGAATGTACTTTTACTGTTACATAGAGTACAACTGATTATAGAAATGTATCGTTACTGTTACATAAAGTAAAACCGGTTATACAAATGTATCACCACTACTGTTACATAAAGTAGAGCTGCTGTTACTTGAAGTACAGCTAGTTATAGGGATGTACCACGACTGTTACATAGAGTAGAGGAGATTATAGGGATGTACCACTACTTTATGTAACAGTAGTGGTACATTCTTTTGTCACACTCATTATAAACCCTACATTTCATGTTAAACTTATTTCTCCTTATTCATTAAATGTTCAATGAAAATAATAAGAGTGAGAGAATATAAAACACGCTCGTTTTTAATGCCAAATAGAGACGAGAACTAATTTGCAACACTTGTAGCATAATATTGACTAGAAATAACAATAAAGAAAAATTAAAATTGTACAAACGGTACACATGTTTTTTCTATTTGTATTTCGCGCAGTTTTTCCACAGGATCTTTTCTCATCAACAGTAGTGGTACATTTTTATAACCAGCTCAAAACTATGTAATATGAGTGGTACATTTCTATAACAAGCTCAATTTACGTAACAGTAGTCGTTCATTTTTATAACGATCTCTAATCTATGTAACTGTAGTGATACATTTTATAACCGGTTTTACTCTATGTAACAGTAGTGGTACATTTCTAAAACAAGCTCTACTTTATGTAACAGTAGTAGTACATTTCTATAACCAGATTTATTGTAACAATAATGGTACATCTTTATAACATGCTGTACTTTAAGTACCAGTATTTGTACATTCCTTTAACCAGCTTTACTTTATGTAACAGTAATGGTACATCTTTATAACCTCTTCTACTTTATGTAGCAGTAGTGGTACATCTCTATAAATAGCTTTACTTTGTGTAACAGTAGTTGTTCATTTTTATAACTAGCTCTACAATATGTAACTGTAGTGGTACATATTTTTAACCTATTCTACTCTATATATCAGTAAAGGTACATGTTTATAACCAGCTTTACTTTATGTAACAGTAGTGGTACATTTATATAATCAGTTGTACTCTATGTAACAGTTAAAGTACATTCCTATATCCAGCTCTACTTTATGTTACAGTAGTCGTTCATTTTTATAACCTGCTCTACTCTATGTAACTGTAGTTGTACATTTGTATAACCGGTTTTACTTTATGTAACAGTAGCGATACATTTCTATAATCAGTTGTACTCTATGTAACAGTAAAAGTACATTCTTATAACCAGCTTTACTTTATGTAACAATAGTGGTACAATTTTATAACTAGCTGTAATTTAAGTACCAGTATTGGTACATTTTTATAACAAGCTCTACTCTATGTAACAGTAGTGGTACATTTTAATAACTAGCTCTACTTTATGCAACAGTAACTATTCGTACTCTTTGTACCAGTAGTGGTACATTTTTATAACCAGCTGTATTATATCAAACAGTAGTGGTACATTTTTATAACAAGCTCAAAACTATGTAATAGTAGTGGTACATTTCTATAACAAGCTCACTTTACGTAACAGTAGTCGTTCATTTTTATAACGAGTTCTACTCTATGTAACTGCAGTGGTACATTTATATAACCGGTTTTACTCTATGTATCAGTAGAGGTACATTTCTATAACAAGCTTTACTTTATGTAAAGATAGTGGTACATCCCTATAATCTCCTCTACTCTATGTAGCAGTAGTGGTACATCCCTATAACTAGCTGTACTTTAAGTAAAAGTATTGGTACATTCCTATAACCAGCTCTACTTGTAACAGTAGTGGTACATTCCTATAACAATCTCTACTTTATGTTACAGTAATCGTTCATTTAATAACCAGCTCTTCTTTATGTAACTGTAATGGTACATTCATATAACCAGCTATACTTTATGTAACAGTAGCGGTACATTTTTATAATCAGCTTTACTCTATGAAACAGTAGTGGTACATTTGTATAACTAGCTCTACTTAATGGTACATTTCTATAACCAGCTCTACTCTACGTAATATATGTGGTACATATCTATAATTTGTTCTACTCTATGTAACAGTAGTGGTACATCTCTATAACCAGCTCTACTTTGTGTAACAGTAGTCGTTCATTTTTATAACCAGCTCTACTCTATTTACCAGTAATGGTACATTTTTATAACCAGCTGTATTATATGAAACAGTAGTGGTACATTTTTATAACCAGCTCAAAACTATGTAATAATAGTGGTACATTTCTATAACAAGCTCAATTTACGTAACAGTAGTCGTAGTAACAGTATTGGTACATTTCTCTTATCTATGTAACAGTAATGGTACATTCCTATAACCAGCTCTACTTTATGTTACAGTAGTCGTTCATTTTTATAACCTGCTCTACTCTATGTAACTGTAGTTGTACATTTGTATAACCGGTTTTACTTGATGTAACAGTAGCGATACATTTCTATAATCAGTTGTACTCTATGTAACAGTAAAAGTACATTCTTATAACCAGCTCTACTTTATGTAACAATAGTGGTACATTTTTATAACTAGCTGTAATTTAAGTACCAGTATTGGTACATTTTTATAACAAGCTCTACTCTATGTAACAGTAGTGGTACATTTTAATAACTAGCTCTACTTTATGCAACAGTAACTATTCGTACTCTATGTACCAGTAGTGGTACATTTTTATAACCAGCTGTATTATATCAAACAATAATGGTACATTTATATAACCAGCTCAAAACTATGTAATAGTAGTGGTACATTTCTATAACAAGCTCACTTTACGTAACAGTAGTCGTTCATTTTTATAACAATCTCTAATCTATGTAACCGCAGTGGTACATTTATATAACCAATTTTATTCTATGTATCAGTAGAGGTACATTTCTATAACAAGCTTTACTTTATGTAAAAATAGTGTTACATCCCTATAATCTCCTCTACTCTATGTAGCAGTAATGGTACATCCCTATAACTAGCTGTACTTTAAGTAACAGTATTGGTCCATTCCTATAACCAGCTCTACTTTATGTAACAGTAGTGGTACATTCCTATAACAATCTGTACTTTATGTTACAGTAATCGTTCATTTAATAACCAGCTCTACTTTATGTAACTGTAGTGGTACATTCACATAACCAGCTTTACTTTATGTAACAGTAGCGGTACATTTTTATAATCAGCTTTACTCTATGAAACAGTAGTGGTACTATTCTATAACTAGCTGTTCTTTAAGTAACAGTATTGGCACATTTCTATAACAAGCTCTACTCTATGTAACATAATGGTACATTTTTGTAACCTCCTCTACTTAATGTAACAGTAATGGAACATTTCTTAACTAGCAGTACTTTAAGTAACAGTTTTGGTACATTCCTCTTATCTATGTAACAGTAATGGTACATTCCTATAACCAGCTCTACTTTATGTTACAGTAGTCGTTCATTTTTATAACCTGCTCTACTCTATGTAACTGTAGTGGTACATTTGTATAACCGGTTTTACTTTATGTAACAGTAACGATACATTTCTATAATCAGTTGTACTCTATGTAACAGTAAAAGGACATTCTTATAACCAGCTTTACTTTATGTAACAATAGTGGTACATTTTTATAACTAGCTGTAATTTAAGTACCAGTATTGGTACATTTTTATAAAAAGCTCTACTCTATGTAACAGTAGTGGTACATTTTAATAACTAGCTCTACTTTATGCAACAGTAACTATTCGTACTCTATGTACCAGTAGTGGTACATTTTTATAACCAGCTGTATTATATCAAACAGTAGTTGTACATTTTTATAACCAGCTCAAAACTATGTAATAGTAGCGGTACATTTCTATAACAAGCTCACTTTACGTAACAGTAGTCGTTCATTTTTATAACGAGTTCTACTCTATGTAACTGCAGTGGTACATTTATATAACCGGTTTTACTCTATGTATCAGTAGAGGTACATTTCTATAACAAGCTTTACTTTAAGTAAAAATAGTGGTACATCCCTATAATATCCTCTAAAATGTATCACTACAGTTACATAAAGTAAAGCTGGTTATTAAATGAACAATTACTGTAACATAAAGTAGAGATTGTTATGGGAATGTACCACTACTGTTACAAGTAGAGCTGGTTATAGGAATGTACCAATACTGTTACTTAAAGTAGAGCTAGTTATAGTGATTGTTTTATATAGGTTATTTTATTGACCTTTACTGATACATAAAGTAAAGCTGGTTATATAAATGTACCACTGCAGTTACATAGAGTAGAACTCGTTATAAAAATGAACGACTACTGTTACTGGGCTACTGCATATTACGAAAGCATTGGTAATGGCCTGATCATGCATTCTCCAAAACACACGACGCCACCACTTCATTGTTTTACGACCCATAGAATAATAGCACATTGCTTGATCAGCAAGGTCGACGCCACCCATGTGCTTATTGTAATCACTTATTATGTCTGGACATGTCACATCTTTAGTCTCATTATCTACTCGTCGTCGCACTGTAGTCAAGGAATCACTGAATCTAGTTGACAAGCAATAAACATCTCTATTATCATACCAGCGGGCGGCTGTCATTTCATTATAGTAGGCAAACTTGAATTCTCCTCGATGCATTCTCACCTTTTCTTTCAAATCAGGAGGAAAATTGTGACGATTCAATCGCACTGTCCCACTAGCTAAAGTTCCTCCAGAAAGCAAATCTGCGAAAAGGTCTGGGGAAGAATAAAAATTATCAGTATAGAGTACATGACCTTTATGTAACAGTGTTTCCATCAAATTCATGACAACACCATATGCTAAACCTTTGGGATGATTGGGTACAGAAGGATTTGCACCAGCATAAATATCGAATGCATAAATATATCCAGTGATGGCATCACAGCATGCCCAAACTTTGATGCCCCATTTACAAGGTTTTTTTGGCATATACTGGATAAATGATAGGCGACACTTTGTTCCTATCATACTTTCATCGATAGAGATCTCTCGATGAAGTGCATACATTTTTCGACAATTTTCTGACAACAAGTCTAAAAGTGGTCGTACCTTCCATAACTTATCATGAGTTGGATTATTTCGTAAAATTTCTCTGAAACGATTTCGAGACATAATTACACGAAACCAAGAATGGCTGAGAATTGGCTCCACTGACCAATAATCATCAAGTGATGGCAGTGATATAATCCCCATAGCAATATTTATTCCAATAAATGCCATAAGCTCTTCCATGGATACAGGCTTCCATGGATTAGTGTCATTTACTCTCTGCTGATCTGCATAGCGATTAGTTTCAATCAGCAACTTATCATAAAATTCTTTAGGCAAAAATAAATGCAAACATTCTAATGGGTCGTGGATGCCTTCTGCATTTCCAATTGGTCCGTGTTCCCTACCAGAAAATGAAATACTACTGATTTTGTTTGATAAATCTTTCAATTTATTCCATTCCCAACACTCATCATCTCTTCTAGCTCTATTTTGAACTCTTCTACCAGCTCTTCTTACACCTCTCGCTCTACTGCTGCTCCTTCCACCTCTTGCTCTACTGCTGCTCCTTCCACCTCTTGCTAGGGCTAGGGCTAGGGCTAGGGCTAGGGTTATGGCATGGGCGGGGCCCATGGGGGTGTCACCCTCACCGGTGATCAGGCCTGGATTGGTTGTGGGCAGGGCTGCTGATGGTCGAGAGGTGGGTGTGGTCTGGGGCGTGGCCACGACTGGGGGCGTGGTCACAGTCGGAGGCGTGGCTGTAGTCGGAGGCGCGGTCTGGGACGTGGTCACGACTGGGGGCGTGGTCACAGTCGGAGGCGTGGCCTTGGGAGGGGCCGGACTGGCAGCGGTGAGAAGAGGCGTGGTCGGAGAACTCTGCGTACCCAGGTTATGGTCCTGGTAATTCAGACCGTTGGGGTACCAGCATTCGAGTCTCCTGATCCAGTCACTCTCCCTGTCATCGAGGCTACTCTGGTCACACAGTTCCAGAATGGTGACGGCTGCGTCCGATAGGCTGTGGTTGGCGGCACCGTAGTGCTGGTAAACGGGTAGCCTTTTTTGACCCATCGCTGCCCTGTGGCCTGCTATTCTTTGCCTCAGGGGTCTACTTGTCTGCCCAACGTAGAATGTTCCTGGGCACCTTCGGCACTCCAGGAGGTATATCACCGACCGGGTGTTACAGTTGGTGTTGGGCGGAGTCTGGTGGACTCTCCCTTTTCTGTCGGTGATGGACCTCCTGTTGGACATGTGCTGGCAACACCTGCACAGCTTGTGGTGGCAGCTGGCTGAGTGGCCGTGCATAACTGATGCGAGTTGCCGACGGTGTGATGGCTGGTGGGTGGGCATGGTTAGGGGCGTGGCCACGGTCTGGGGCGCGGTCACGGTCCGAGGTGCGGTCACGGTCCGAGTTACGGTCGGAGGTGTGGTCAGGGGCGGGGCCGGACTGGCAGCGGTGTGAGGAGGCGTGGCTGAAGACTTCCGCCCACCCAGGCTTGGCGTCACCTGGGCGGGGCTTAATCTCCGTGCTGAGAGGGTGTGGTTCGTCCTCCTTGCTGTGGGTGTCGACGGCTTCCGCCCCCCCCCCCCGGCTTGGCGTCACCGGGGGAGGACTTACTCTCCGTGCTGAACTTGGTGGGGGCGGGGTCACCGCTTTCCCCGATTGGCTCGAAGAGCTTCTCAGGTAGTAGCGATGGGGGCCCCGCCCACCACCCCTCCTCACAGGTGAAGTCCCGCCCGTTGTGGGGGGTCCTCCACCCTTAGAGGTGGGTTGCCGAGCCTTCCGTCCAGGAGTGCTCATTGGCAAAAACTCCGCCCACTAACTAACAAAGTCAACTAAACGTTAAACTTTAATTAGGAAGGTTTAGAGGACTCAAGCTTTCAGGCTGTTAAGCCCTTCATCAGGAGTGCTTTTACAATGTGAATGAGCTGACTTATATGGAGGATGACTTGTGGTGAGGTGCTGTGGTTGGCTATGAATAATGTTACAATAGAATTTTCAATGGTAATGAGATGACAATAGAAATTACATTGGTGGTGAGATGACAGTAGAAGAATGAGTGGGATGCAGAGTTCATGGTGGTGGAGGATTGTTCCTGGTGAGTATACGTTGGAGGTTGGTAGGGGGCTTGAGAGTGATCCTAGGGACAAATGGATAGTCTTTGAGGTTCATGGCCTCTGTGATGGAGGGGCGTGGCATCCCTGCGCAGTGGATAACTGACAGGGAAGCCAGGTCTGTGCTCCACTCGATGGTCTTACATTTGCCCATTAGTAGTTTGTCCCTGTTGTCGTAGAATGTCGTCGACAGCCATCTCAGTAGGTATTTCCTTGGGTATCCACGACCTGCGAATCCTGTGACTAAGTTGCGCAGTTCTCTGCGAAACCTATCAGGACAACTGGTGTTCCTGATCAATCTGGTCACCTCTCCCATGAAGATACCCTTGAAGATGGAAGGGGGGTGTGATGAGTGGTAGGGGAGCGGTGCCAGGTTGTCACAGGGTTTCCGGTACAGTTTAGTGTCCAGGTGGTTATGTTTGGTAAAGTTCGCACCTTTGTGGATAGTTAGATCGAGGAAATCTACCGATTGGGGATCGTGCGTCAGGACTAGGGAGAGAGAGTGGTGAGCCTCATTCAGCCTGGGATACAGTGACTTGGTGACTGGTGTTATAGAACTAGAGGGGTACATGAAGATGTTTGCTATGGCCAAATGTGAGAGTTACAAAAAGGCTAATCTCGAATGTATGCTTAAAGGATTTAATGCATCTGAAACCGCGTTTCATCACATGGTGGACGGGTGGAAAAAGGTGGAGGAGTTGCTAGAATCCAAGCACCCCACAATGGAAGCTAAGCAAGTTCTAGATGTGAATCGCTGCAGCGAGCAGATGGTGAAAGGTTTTATGCGGTGCAAAGAGTTGCTGACCGGCTTGAGAGAAATGTTGGAGGACGCTCCCAAGTGCTCAGAGGAAGAGTTTCGCAACGTTGTTACCCAATGCAAACACAGAGAAACTCAAGCAGCTTCAGTCTTTGGCGGAATTGTGCGCGCTCTAAAAGAATTACAATATCACATAGCTGGAATAGTTAAGGTTTAGACTTTTTGTGGTGTTATCATGCAATTTTATAAAAGGTGTGGTTTTTGTAACCTGGTATTTTCTAATTAATGCGCAATGGAAAGAGCAGCCGTAACCCTGTTCTTATGCACCCTATGGGTGAACAACACTTGGAGTGGTCCTTACGGGCCCGTGTTTCAAGACACCACTCCAGTAGAAGCTACAAGAGACCCTGCAGTGGTCCCTAGACTTTCTTCTGCAGAATACTACAGGACCTGGGAGGGATTTTCTCAAGAGGGTTTGATATCCACCGGAGGGAGTTTGGTGGGGACCCCTAACTATTTGTATTCGTCCACCCTGCTGAGAGCTAGCTCTATACTGTACGTGAGAGGGGACACTGAAGTGCTTTATCAGACTGAAGGGGGATTCACCTGGTTTTCTTTGAACTACTTTGCAAACGTTCGCAGCAAAGCCAGATTGGAATATACCTGCGTGACCTGCATGGTGAATGGAACCGTTGTGCCTAGCGGAGCTTACATATTTTTTGACAGGCTGTCCTCTACTGTGGTGCACTACTCTGTGGGTTATGACGGGTTGAGCTTGCACAGCGAACACCCCACAGGGGTGGCAAATGTGGAAACCACTCCTAGGGGCGCATTAGGTTTCAAGGTGCCCACTTCCCCTTCCTTTGGCTGGGTGAACGTGAGAGTTTTGAGTGTGGCTGAAGGAGCTAAACCTTTCTACAGGGAATGCGACGAGTTGGGATTTCAGTGTTTGGTGGGATTGGTGGACACCATATCTTCTTTGGAACACTCTAATTTTATAACAAACATACCCCACTTGCAGAGGGAAGTGTTCACCCCTTCTCACGGCATGCAGTTGTATTACACCGTGGGTGTGGTGGACGATCTGGATTTGTACAACACATACAACGGATCCGTTTTGTACGACGACCCTTACGACACTTTCTTCTTGATACCCAGATTTCAAGACGAAAGCAGGTACGGGATCCCCATGTCTACTTACTATTCTAATGGAGAATTTTATCTCATACACGCTCCACCTTTCACTCCTGCCAGCACTGTGGCTGCAGAGACTCAGACTAACGGTAAAAGATACGGCCACATTTTTCAGATGTACGTAAACTCCAGTAGAGACGACACCATATTGTCAGCAATAGGCATAGAAGGGGAAGAAGATTTTTTGACCATTGAAAACGGTTTCATAAATTTATATTCTTACGACGAGAGCAGCGTCAGAGATAATGTGCCAGATGCTGATTTCTTTGGTACCTCAAACGTTGGGAACTTGACTTGGAACTGCGCAGTCGGTCAGTTGGGAGGTGCTTCCCACGCGGGTTTGGGTACAACAGCTTCTCTCTCCTTCAGGCTGTCCGCCTACACTAAGAGCAACAATCAGCTGGCTCAAGAATCCAACATTGTGTGGCAATTTCCTTTGGGAACCTCCGTGAGGTATTATCCGGACAATGTGACAGCCGGGGATACCACGTTTGGTTGCCCGTACATGACGGATTTTGTTCACGACGAATTTGATGATCACACCAATTTCGACACCGCCGTCGACCACATACAATACGTGCTGCACGAGAACACCCGGACTTACGAAGCTTTTCACCCAGATTACAACTTGGTCGTCACAAATCAGAGGTGGTCTTTGTCTCAAGCTTTGGTGCAATTGAAGGACGCTGACGACAACAACATATCTGTTCTGGATCTCAACTACGAGCCCAGGTGGGGAGCTAAAAGTTTTACAACCAGGAGAAACAGGGTGTACACTAATCCGGTGAGGTTGTTCACGTACTACTACGTTCACACTGTGTGGAACCCGGACTCCAGCTTGCAGCTGGTGATCAGAGATCAGGGGAGGAGGGTGCTGTTGGATTCCACCATAAACCCTTTGAGAGTGGCTTTGATTCAACCCATAAAGCCCATAATAAAGCTCTCAGGAGTGTTCATGAAATATTGTTGCATTTACAGTTACGTCTTGGATAAGAGTGCTCAAGATGCCCATTCCGCCAATGACAGCGTGTGGGCTGCAAGAGCTTTTGAAGATTATTACGGCAACCTAAGTCCTGACAGAGTGTTCAGAGCGGTCAGCGAGGCCAGGGCCAACGAGACCAGCGTGTCTTTGAAAGTGGACGTGAATTATCAATTTAGACCCTCAACTAACAGATGGGGAGGGTTGTGCAACGCTGGTTACCACGGTGTCACTATTGGTGTCAGTTCTAATCGCACTTTTAACAACTTTGAGTGTGTAGCCCAACTGAGAGACATAGCTATCACAAGGCAGAGCTCTCAACCTATAAGTATCAAAATGATTGAGGCTATGTTACAAAATGCTGGAGATTGCCTGTAAATGAGTGAGTTTTTTTTAAACATGTGTATCAAGAAAAAAAATTGACAAAATAAAGTTAGTTTGTGTGAAGAATTATATTTCAGTTTTTGTGTAAACAATTATATTTCATCGTAGCTTGCTTCGCCGTCTCCAAAACCTCAACTGGTGGATCGTAACTATGACAGGGTTCAACACCAGCACACTTGATGGTCAAAATACTGGACAGGGTGCCATCTAGTTTTAGGCTAGGCCGGAACTTCGTTTTGTTCTTAGTAATCATACTAAAGAGTCTTTCTTCTTCTGCATTAGAATGTGGCAAGGTTAGAACTAATATAGCTACTTTGGACAAATTGTCAAACATCAATGATTCATCTGGGTTTCTCATTTGAGACAAATGTGTCCACACAATATCCATTCTGTGATGCTGATTAGTTTCATCATCTACTACTAATGCTTTCTGCCACACATTCTCTGGAATATTTGATTTATCCAGTAATTGGTATTGAAGAAACTCGTCTTCTAAAAAGTTGACGTCTGAGGCTGACGTGAACTGGAGCAGAGAAGGGTACCTGAATAAACAAAGACAAAATAAACTGGGAAAGTGATACATCAATATGGATTTAAATTTTTTGCTGTAGTAACATACCTTTGAAACAAAATAAAGTACTTGTGTGAAATTTGAGTTTAGTCTATTATTGAAATGTGCAAACTGAGCATTTTGAAGAACTTCACCCGAAATGGGGAGGTTCTTTAAAGCATAGGACGAAGCTGTTGAGTAAAATTCTCTTACAGCTTTATAAAAATTTCGTATTTCCTGATCACCTATGTCTCCATCATCATGCAACTTGACTAGTTTTTGTCTCGTCATGAGACCAACTGACAATTTATCATCTGCAAAATATATAATTTGAAATAAAGTTAGAGGAAAAGCACATGTATACCTGACAATTGATTCCCCCTTGAATAGTCTACTGTAGTAACTGATAGAGCATTTTTTATTACAGAAGGAGTCACAAATCTTCCAAACAACTTGCATAGAAATGATTCAATTTGTTGATACAGTACTGGAAGTATAGAATCTTCTCTTTGAAGAAACTTGTTGAATGAGACAAACACTTGTAGAGAAGACTGGAGAAATAACAGATATACTTCAGTGATTTTACTAGAATAGACACATGCAAGGCGACCTTCTCTCCCTGTTGGCATTTCTGGCACTACAGAAAAAGTTATTAGTTTATTAGTTCAATATGTCATAGAATACTATAGATCACATTATTATATAGCTAAATTTGGGTAAAGTTGTAACATCTCCAAGCATAAACAAATAAATTGTTAAGTATGTAGAATAATTACAGTACATGTAAGTGTTTGGAAATATTATTATAAGTTGTCACATATATTTGGACTCAAACTTACGTTCTGATATAAAATATGACACTAATCCAGGGTATTGTGACAAAACACGCGAGACAGCACTCTCTAAACTAAGCCATCTTGTATTGATGTGCTTCAAAATCTGTCTGAACTCCACATTACAAAAACTGTAATAGTCAGACAAGCCATTCTTTCTTTTTGTGCTTTTGTCAAAATAATAGTAAGTATCTATCATCATATCTTCCACATCAAAGGTAGTAGTCTGTAATTTAAGAGTCAATTACAAATGTGTCCATTGTTTAAAATGATAATTACCTTGCTAAAGATTTCAGTGGCTTTCATACTTGTATTGTGTATGATGTGACACGGACAACCCATAAAAAAAGTTGCAGAATTTTTCTCCATAACCCGAGTGAAGATTGAATTATTCTTACCCAAGTTCACAGATGTATTGTCTACTGATACACCTACACAGTTAATCCATGGAATACTACATCCTTGCAACACACTGTTCATTTTATCAAAAATAGCAGAAGCAGTGGCTGACTGCTTTCCTGAATTTAACAACAAAAACGATACAAAAAAGCAATCCAAACAAACAAAAAAATTAAAACAACTAAAACTAAATAACTTTATGTTGCTAGCTAAAATTATTTCTTACCAGTTGTGGTACACATATCCAGAAATCTGGTAACTATCTTTCCAACTCCGGGCTCATAAAGACGCACAGTAATTGGATTCATTTTTTCAATTCCCGAGTCATTGGAACCGTCAACTGCCAGAGAGAAAGGACTGCTCTTCATAGCTTCGATTAGAGCAGATTTAAAATGAGGTGCCAATGCTCCATTAATAATACAGGTTGTCTTTGTGCTGGCTGAAGCGTATGATTTGGCAATTTCACTGTCAGGAAAGGTACTTCTAAGGAGTGGACTTAAATGATCGCTAAATGCTATAGGTATGTTGTGTTGCACTAGACTATTAGCAATTTTTACTTCGGCCTTAGCAACCTGCAAATATATATATATTTATACATATACCAAATGTTCTAATAGAGATTAAATATTAGCACCAAACCTTGTGCCTTGCAGAAATGTCTTCTCTTGGTAGAAACAAAGGCTGAATATTTTTTAGACCTTTACAATTTTTCTGGTGTAAAAGTGATGAAATATGCCTAGAAACATCTCTCTCTCCCATATGTTTACAAGAAATAACTTTCAGGCACACACTGCACTGAAAACTAAAAGGATCATTCTTGACAGCCTTAATACAAGCCCACTTTCTTGGCCATGAAGCTTGAAACCTATTTTGCAAAAAAAAGTGTTGTCATATTTCTTTTAAATAAGGAGGGTAAAAAAATTCTGAGAAAAGGCAATTGAAAGGTGTCTTTTACATAACTTGAGTAAGTAATCATAGTAAGGTCTGGCTAAATACAAAAATAGCTAACTTTTTTGGTACTATAGGACACACTTTGTACGATACTTGAAAGCTCCACTGAACTTCTGAGTCTTATACTCCGACTGCGACCTCGATGACTCGGTAGGATCGACTGTGGCAACAACAGTAGAAGAAGCCATACTACTATGTATAATAGTCAGGGTAAGACGACTCTTTACCTAACAATATATCGACCGCGAGATTTGCTATAACCACGCCCTTTCCGGCATTTCCCTGCGCTTGGACTGTTGCATTTTTTAGAAGGCAACACTGAAAAAAGGTTAATACATAGTATTGCAATACAAGACTACTTGCGTGAGAAATAGGTATGTTTGCTTGAGAGCTTGATATGACAGCTTAGTGCGTGATTCTCACGCAAAATGCGTGAGAGTTGAGAGGTCTGACAAGGGTGGAACAGATATTTAAACTTCAAAAAGCTTGCGACGTTCACGGAAATGTTTGGGCTGAAGCTAGTAGCGGGCCACACTTGAGCGATCCCAGGTGGAACTCAAGACCTAACAACGTGACTTACAATGATGAGACTCCATCCTACGGTGCTATATCTTACCCGTTTACGGACGGGATGTTTTGTAACGACATCATGGTTCCCAAGTATTTCAAACACATGCGCGTCTTCTCCCCCCATTGGAGCAGAGTCAGAGGAGTCAGTGGCAGGAACGGCAGAGCAGGAAATGGTAACAGTTACGCTTACCTGGCAAGCTGTCTGAACAATTATGAAACTTGCGTCCCTTTTTATTATTGGAGCGGTACCAACACTGTGGTAGAAATGAATTACATGTTTGATCAATCTAGAACCGGATACACAGTTCAAGCGAACGGCAACGGAGCTATATTCGCTGGAGTGGACAACGACCCTTGGACAGTCACCAGAATAAACCCGCACTTCACTGGAAGTATAACCCCACATTTTCAAGAGTTACGCAGGTTGATGGGGAAAATTCCAGCAACAGTTTTTGGCGAACCTGCCAGCAGACAGAATTTAGCTTATTTGAAGGATGGGCACAAAGCCTATTACATTTTCGAAGTGGTGGAAGCTTCCTCTCACGAAGAAACTAGAAACGCTAGTCAGCTGCTGTACCCTTGCGACATCACTAACAACAGAATTTCCTGCGGAATGAAAATAATGGGGCCTGACGAGGAGTGCGAGAGGATACAGCTGGTTGGTGGAGAGAGGAGATTAAAGTGCACCACCAAAGTGGTAAACGGGTTGTTGCTGCCCATAAGGATATTGTTCAAACAAATAGCGCAGATTGCTGCCAACTTCAGATTTTGTTGGCAAATCCAATCCGAACAAAGCACTTCGGCATATTATCAGAGCTGCTACAACAGGGGTACAGCACCTATCACTTGCTCGCGAGGGAAAAACGGCGTGCAGGATTGGAGCAGAGTGGCCGGAGACAGATTTCACCTAAACAGTTATCACAGGGGGTGCAACAAGGCCGCCCTTTTGAGAGCTAGCGCTTCGCCCAACTGCAACAGATTTGACGAAGCTAACTTTACCATACCCAGTTTTGATTTGAGGGGCAAACTGTATTTCAACAGCCCAGAAATAGTCACTGTGTGATTACCATATTTTGTTTGTTAATCTATAGTCACTGTGTGATTGTCATATTTGCGTGTGTATGTATCTTTTAAATTGATACTTTTTGATATTGGAATTGTTTTTATGGTTTATGGTGATGTAGATTCTTCCGCGCGGGGTGAGGAGAACTGTGGTAGATTTGGGGACTCTGATGGGGTGGGACCCTCTTCTGACTTCCACAGACCCGAACCCCACTCTCAAGAGAGTTCTGACTTCTGCCAAGTAGGCTCTGTCTACGTACAAGGTCTTGACACCTTCAGCTTTCACATCCATGACACCAACCCAGTGAGGTACCCCACAGATGGGGTTATAATGAGAAAATTGTCCCAAAGGTGTGGAGGCGTCAGCCAATCCAAGTTGTTCCACCCAGACCAAGGCGACTGTTACAGGTTTTCTGGCCCCAGGTGCAAAAGTGGTAGGGACGTGGTGTGCTACTCCAAAATCTTCAGCGTAAGCACGCCTCCCAGGATATCTCTGCTAGACTTCGCCCACTTGGATGAAGCTTTGCAGGGGTGGTACAACCTATTTATCTGCAAAGACGGCATTGTAGTAGCAGTCGAAGACCAGCATTTCACCAGGAACACTGGTAGAACCATCAGTGGTTCTCAACTGGGGCTGCACTTGGAGTGGTACAGCACCTGGAAGTCGGAGAACATTTTCTTTTATTGCAGGTCTTCCGGATGCAGTTGGGGTGATGTGAAAGTGGAAGATGAGTGGTGTTTGGATCCTGAAAGCAAATGCATGGTTTTTTTCTCCCAGCACAGAGTGAATGATACAACTCCTACTTTAGTCACCACCCACAAACGCACGCGCTAGTACCACATGCACTGTATTTAAATGAACCTGTAAACAGCACGCACTATTATTTTGTTCATTTTTTTTGTGGATAAAACAGTCATGAGTTGTCAGGAATACCCTATAGAAAAAGATCCTAATTACATTAGGGATAATTGCGAGACCAGCATAGATTTCGGAGAACCTGGACCTCTGTACTCTCCTCAAGGTTCCTTACCTTTCAGGATGTTTTTGTTCGGGCCGTCAGGGTCTGGCAAAAGTAGCAGGTGCGCCACCATGCTGTCTTCAGCAACTTCTTTCGACAAGGTGGGCTATCACCAATGCTTTTGGATTGGGAACAGCGGGTTTGGGCAAGAGTACATGGATTACTTGAGAAGTAGCTGTTGCGTTAAGTTCATAGACTATGCTACAGCCACGGCTTGGACTCCCAAGCTGTGGATGGAAACTTTAAAGGCTACCGGGGTGCACAGTATCATGATATTTGACGACCCTGGAGTGGCAGATACTACAATACAGAACTTTATAGTGACTTGTTTCAGCACTCTCAGGCACGGGAATTGTTCTATGATCATGCTGTCTCAGAGTTACAGTTACCCTTGGATGAGGTCTGTGAGAAAAAACTGCAACATAATTTCGTTCACCAAGGGTACCACAAAAATGGATCTCAAGTATCTGCAAAGTAACACCCACTACCCCCTGAAAGAATTCGCGTACGCTTCTGTAAATCAACACTGCTGTGATGATTCAGGTTATTGCAAAGTGTTCATGGAAACTAAAGATGTGATGGATAAAGATAGGGCGTATGTGGAAGCCATGATGGCTATGGGTAAAATCATTGGAACTGCCACTGAAATTTCGTCTTGTGACGGGCTAGACAGTTCTGAAGATGAGAACTGAGTTTTGGTTTGTCATCCTCTTTTTTCAAAGCACACTCCCTCTTTTTCATTTCCTTAGCTGCATCATTGTCTCTCCTATCACTGTCCATTTTATCTTTAACCTCTTGAAACATGATTTCGACCTGTTTCTTCATGTCCACTTTAGGTTCTTCTTTGACAGGTTTAGACAGAGGACCCTTCTTGCACTCTTTTTTGTACTTGTATTTTCCTGCGCTCTTGTCCAGAGATTTGGAATAGAAGTAGTTTCTGCTTCCACTCTCAAACAGGTACTGTTTCTTGTTCCCCTGATAGCTGTTGTGTTTGTCCATCTTGTACTGGATTCTTTTCTGAAGGTTTCTGTACTTGATGGGATCTGCAGGTATGTCTGCACCGTCTTTGTAAGGGTTGTGAGGTTTTAGTATGAGAGTGCCCATATCAGAATCGTCCCCATCCACTTCCCTAATGTCGTTGTTAAATGTTTTGGTGAAATACATGGCTTCTTGCCTGTTGGAATCTGAAATGGTCATGTTGAAATCTCCGCAAGTGAACACCATGTCTCCTCCTTTCTTGAATTTAAGGTGGGCTGGAACTGCGGAGTCTAGAGGGTACGTGCTCTCTTCCTCTTGACAGTCCGAAGAGGGTTCCCCCTCTTCTTTGGAGGGTGAGGCTTTGGAGATGTCTTTATCCTCTGTTACCGGATCTTTATTTAAGGTGTCGCATTTCGTCCTCTTCACTGTCAAGCCGCTATTTACTAAAGTAGATAGAGAAGGCATGGCTGGCGCTTTCGCTGCTTTGGGTGCTTCACAAGCCGTGGGTAGTGTAGCAAGTGCAGGAGCTTCTATAGGAGCAGCTTTTATAAATAAGGGGGTGGCGGAGGATCAAATCAAAGCTAACGCCTTAGCTCAAGCAGCACAGATAGCTAGGGCTAGGGCTAGGGCTAGGGCTAGGGCTAGGGCTAGGGCTAGGGCTAGGGCTAGGGCTAGGGCTAGGGCTAGGGCTAGGGCTAGGGCTAGGGCTAGGGCTAGGGCTAGGGCTAGTGCTGGGCTAGGGTCTAGGGCTTTGCTGGCTGCTGTGCCTTGCGACCTTGTCTCTCGAATGGGTCCCACGCCTAGTGGGTCGAGGTAAGAATATTGCTGGTTCCTCCTTTGAGCTGGTCTCAGCTCTTTGCAGCTATACCTCTTAGCCATCTGGCTCAAATTAACTAATTAATTAAATACACGGACTAAGTTTTTAACTTTTAATAATCACTGACGTTTCGGCAGGTTGGTTCTGCCTTCTTCAGAGTGAAATATAAAAAAAAGTAACAAAAGTTGTGCTTATAATGGAAAATGGTGATCTGAAATGACTAGTCCGTGGTAAAGATGAATTGAAAATGGATGAATAGTAGTTCCTTTAGGTTTCTCAATGGGTGTGGGTGGGTACAATAGAGGTGTTGATTGGGTAGTTCATATCCTCCAGAGTTTGTGAGTCAGATCTTTGTGGTAGAGTCTGTTGGAGTCTAATAGAGTCTAATGGGAATGTGGCAGAGTCTGGGAGTCTAATAGGGTCTGATAGAGTTTAATAGAGTCTGGTAGAGTCTTAATTAATAATTTAGATTGGATTCCCAGTTAGATTGTTCACACCTTTCAGTTATGTGATAGGATGTGGTTGATTATTCATATCTACTGTTGAGACCCTTAGGAAAGACAGTTTCTAGTGTGTTAATCCAGTGTCTCTCTCTAGAGTCCAGTAGTTCTTTGGTAGTTTTTTCTAGAATAGTGACTTTAATGTCAGATTCAAAGTTATGGTTAGGTAGACGGAAATGTTTATATATTGGTAAATTAATTTTGATTTTTCTGGCTGCTCTGTGCCCTGCTAACCTTTGAGACATATTTCTTTGTGTCTGTCCTACGTACTGGTTGCGTTTAGGACATTTTTTACATTCTAATAAGTATATGATAGTGTTAGTTCTGCAATTGGTATGCTTAGGGGTTGTGAATGATTTGTAATTAGAACTAGATGTTATTTTAATTTTTCTGGACATGACTGAGCAGCATTTGCAGCCTGGAGTGGCGCAACCAGCTGAACGTCCGTCCAGATTAGGTTTACATGTGATGGTTATTTTCTCTGTGGATGTTATGGGGCTATCTGTATTTTTTATTTTAGCTCTAACTAGTTTATCTCTTAGGTTTTTAGTTTTCTTAAGACTAAGACAAGGTTTAGGTATTTCACATTCCTCTTCTTGTGGTTTAAGGGATTGTTTTAATGATTTTAGGTCTAAGTCAGGTGTATATGGCATGACTAAGGGCTAGGGCTAGGGCTAGGGCTAGGGCTAGGGCTAGGGCTAGGGCTAGGGCTAGGGGCTAGGGCTAGGGGGTTAGGGCTAGGGCTAGGGCTAGGGCTAGGGCTAGGGCTAGGGCTAGGGCTAGGGCTAGGGCTAGGGCTAGGGGCTAGGGCTAGGGCTAGGGCTAGGGCTAGGGCTAGGGCTAGGGCTAGGGCTAGGGCTAGGGCTAGGGCTAGGGCTAGGGCTAGGGCTGGGGCTATGGCTGGGGCTCGGGTTAGGGTCTGGGCTCGTGCAACACAAGTCAGATCCCTCCGGCGTTGACTTGGGGTATGGATCCTCTTACGCCAACTAGAATGAAGATCGGGTCGTCGTGGGTGGGTGGGAGTGGTCGCTGCGCCGGCCCGAGATGGAGAACCTGTGAGAGTGTAGCTACTAAACCTAAGACCTAAGTAATGTTCACTTGTCTTTTTGAGCTTTCGTTCTAATGGTGACTTCTTCAGACTGAACAAAACTGAGAAAAACCTGGCCTTATATAGGCTGAAAAGTGCTGAGTCATTGTGAATGAATATCATTAAGATGCCCAGTCCGGAACCAATGGTTCCAGGCATGTGCAGTGACTTTCCGGTGAACGAGCTAATGATATAAGGTGGGTATGTGTACTGTTGGAAGATGTGCATGTATACATTGCAAAGTTGGAGACAACAACATTGATATCATCCCGAATGTGTTAGTCCGGTTTCGTCCCCTTGCTTGGGACGACTTGCTGGTTTTCTTGCTACCCTTCAGTATAGTGTTGTATGTTTGAGAATGATAAGAGATAGTAGCGAGTTCCCTGCTTGTCCCGTTATTCAGTCAGTAAGGTCCTGCTGGCTCTGACAAACTTGCTTTGCTTTTTTGTGACGCTTCTCTCCTGGGGATTTATTTCCACTGTTTGAGAATTAGGAAGGGGAGTTGTCTCGCTAGCCAAGGGCTCTAGGTGCTAGGGCTAGGGCTAGGGCTAGGGCTAGGGCCTAGGGGCTAACTGGGCTAGGGCTATGGCTAAGTGGCTAGGGTTGAGTTGCTCTGAGCTAAGGGCTAGGCTATGGCTAGGCTTACGGGGGGCTAGGGCTATGGCTAGGGCTAACGGGCTAACTGTAAGGTGCTAGGGCTGGCTAGGGCGTAAATGGCTCAGGCCGAAGGTTCTAGGGCTATGGCTAGGCTAGGGCTAGGGCTAGGGGCTAGGGGGGCTAGAGCTGGGGCTATGGCTTGGCTACTTCTGGTCTTGGTGGTTCCAACCTTGCCTTTGGACACTCCCACGCCTAAGACTTCTTGATAAGTTAGTTTTTCTTTTCTGGTGGTGGTAGTCTTGCGTGACATTTTAATTAACTATCTAGCGGTACAACAGTTCACTATTTAAAATAATTCACAAATTCAACGTTTCGACTATTGGACAGTCTTCATCAGGAAAGTGAAATGACATGAGGTGCGTGTGGTGAGCCTTTATAGTTTTAGTGAATCTAAGTCAGGTGATTAGTCCTCCAAATCTGATTGGTAGGTTTCTGTTGTACCATGAGGTGCTCCGTAGGCCTTGAGCAGGAGTGCGAAGTGGCTCTTCTTAATAATCCTATTACTTGTTAATTGGTTAGCTTATTTTTGCTGATTGAAGTTAATTTTTGCTGATTGGAGTTGGGGGCTGGGCTCCTCCGTGCTGCGCGTAGATTGTTCTGCACAGGGGGGGTGTGGCTCCAGAAGCGGGTGTTCCGTAATTGTTGGCTTGGTAAAGTGGCAGAGTGCGTTCTCTCTAGTTGTTTGTGGCTGGGCTTTGGAGGGTGAGGTAAGTTGGTAGCCTTCTTTGGTATATATTTCAGATATATATATATATTTTTAAGGTGTAATTGTTGTAATTGGTTAGCATTAGGTTGCCTATGTTAGTGGTTACTTTTATAATAGGAATAACAAGAAGTATTTTTTATATTAGTGTTCTCTTGATTGTTAGGAGTCTTAGTTTACATCATTTCTTGATGGTATGTATTAGTTTGGATTGTGTCCATATATAGGACTATATAAACTGTCTGGGTATGGTGGCTTCTGTTAAGTTGTAGCTAGTTTTAAATTGTTTAGTTTTTTCTTTAGTATCTGACCTCTAGTGAACAGTGTTGGTGCTGCCCATGTAGAAGTAAAGCTACCAACTTTAATAGCTGGAGGTGGCTATAAGTTGTAGCACTGAATGTTACTTTTCTTGTATATTTAGTTAATTTCTGTATTGCTTGTTAGATTTTAATGTTGTTGGTAGATTTAGATTGTATAGGCAATTAAATTATTTGCTTTTTTTTAATTGTATTTATGTGACTTCCAGTAGACAGTGTTAGTGCTGCCCACTTAGGAGTAATGCTGCCAACACTAATAGCTGAAGAGGTGGCTACAGGATGGCGCACCAGATATTATTTCCTGTATATTAGATTTACCTCTGTACTTGTAAGTAATTGGTGTTAGTTAGTTTAGTATTGTAGGTAGTTTAGTTGTGTAATTTTAATTATTTACTTTGTGTTCTATATGTGTGGCTCCCAGTGAACAGTGTTAGTGCTGCCCACATAGAAGTAATGCTACCAACTCTATAGCTGAAGGTGGCTATAGGATGGAGCACCAGGTATTATTTTCTGTATATTAGATTTATCTCTGTATTTGTCAGTAGATGGTGTTAGTGAGTTTAGTATTGTTAGTAGGTAGTTTAGTTATTCTCTTTATTATGGTGTACATATGACTTCCAATGAACAGTATTGGTGCTGCCCACACAGAAGTAATGTTGCTTACCCTAATAGCTGTAGGTGGCTACTGGATGGAGCGCCAGGTAATATTTCCTGTATATTGAGTTTATCTCTGTACTTGTCAGTAATTGGTATTAGTGAGTTTAGTATTGTTAATAGGTGGTTTAGTCATATAAGTTTAATTACTTTCTTTTTTATTGTATTTGTGTGACTTCCAGTGAACAGTGTTAGTGCTGCCCACTTAGAAGTAAAGCTGCCAACACTAATAGCTGAAGGTGGCTACAGGATGGAGCACCAGGTATTATTTCTTGTATATTAGATTTACCCCTGTACTTGTAAGTAATTGGTGTTAGTTAGTTTAGTATTAGTTTTGTATAATTTATTAATTGTTTACTTAGTATTGTATGTATGTGACTTCCAGTGAACAGTGTTAGTGCTGCCCACATAGAAGTAATGCTACCCACTCTAATAGCTGGAGGTGGCTATAGGATGGAGCACCAGGTATTATTTTCTGTATATTAGATCTATCTCTGTACTTGTCAGTAGATGGTGTTAGTGAGTTTAGTGTTGTTAGTAGGTAGTTTAGTTGTATAGTTTTAATTATTCACTTTATATGGTGTACATGTGACTTCCAGTGAACAGTATTGGTGCTGCCCACATAGAAGTAATGCTGCTCACCCTAATAGCTGTAGGTGGCTACTGGATGGAGCACCAGGTATTATTTCCTGTGTATTGAGTTTATCTCTGTATTTGTCAGT
>WLWD01000660.1_pt1 | contig 29942 bp, 20 predicted proteins | sample 6712731 | NCBI WGS metagenome assembly WLWD01 (sample SAMN12718690, study PRJNA576275) | sponge metagenome | isolation source: marine sponge | host: Mycale hentscheli | place: New Zealand: South Island, Marlborough, Capsize Point | collected 2014-11-01
TTATTCTTGATTGCATTTCTGAATTTTCATCTTCTTCACTTTCTGCAAGATCATCATTTTCACTTTCAGCCAGACCACCTTCATCATCATTGAAATCTTCGACCTCTGCTTCTTCGCTGTCTTGATCTTCATCCTCATTATTCTCAATATCTTGGAGATCTGTTTCTTCCTCTGCATCAATGAGGTCTTCAGGGTTTATCTTCTCAATCTCCTTATCTGGTACATCAGCTACCTCATTCTGAATTGTGTCAGCAGGTAGAGATACACCAATGTGGAGTAAGGCCACCATCAAGAAAGCTGCAAATATGTACCTGGCCATTTTCTTTAAATTATTTTGTCAGTTTACGTTTTGAAGTGCCTAAGACTTTAAAACTTGACATTTGGTGATTACAAATGCCACATTTATACTAAAATTGTGCAACTTCCTTAACCTCACAGTTTGTAATTCTTTAGGGTCACAGTTGTCAAAATGAATTAAATGTTTAGAACTAACTATTTCCTTGTAGCTTTTGGCTGGTTTTAAAAACTTGCAGTTTGTTCTGTCACTATCGTTAATAAATTATTTATAGGATTTATTTAACTATTTCCTTGTGGTTTTGGACTGGTTTATATAAGCTGTTCAGTTTACTAATGTACAGTGCTATTTTCAGAAAAAAACAATGAGATTCAATTGCATATTGTATATCTTTTCGTTTTGCAATTATTGATTATTAAGACACTTTTATCAGAATTGGTGAAGCTTTGTAAAATTACAGTTGAAGTAAGAGGGTCAGCAATTGTTGGGAATGACTTATCATTTTTATTCCCTTAAACAATAATTGATGCAAGCAAGAACTTCAGCCACCCAAGATGAAAACAAATGCAAAAACTTCAATCACCTCTTCCCCACAGCCTAATAATGTCAGTAGCTATGACTATTGATTTGTTTGTCTCCTTGTGCTTCCTTAATCTCGTCCTACTTATACTCACTGTCACTGCTACCTGTACCAGTCATTTATTTGTTTTATTTTTCTTATTATTATTTTTAATTTGCAGTCATACAAGAAATAAAAACAGTTTAACAATGGTTCATACGTTTCAGAAGCTTTCGGTAAATACTTGACAGTTATGGCGTTGTTTTTCTTCTTATTATTTTTTTATTTGCAGTCATACAAGAAATAAAAACAGTTTAGCTATGGTCCATACGTTTCAGAAGCTTTCGGTAAAGACTTGACAGTTATGGCGATGGCTTACGGAAGTGATAGAGTGGGTGCATTGTAGGCACTCAGTAAACTTATATTCCAGCCTGAGGGTTCTAAATTGTGATTATGTTGAACAATATACAAAACCACCACTCCATAAGTGGCCGTGTACCTTTTCCAGGCCACTGACTATTTTTTTGCACACTTCGTGGACAAGGTTTCAGCTAGTCCTGTTAGCCAGATCTTTTACCTAACGTTACCAAAACGGTGGGGTGTCCTTCATGCATTTTACTTTAAAGGTTGAGGTAATTGGCGAGCGAGCGTAGCGAGCGAGACACTTACAGGGGTAACACAATCGAAAATCGGGGATGTTTGTTGGCCAGCGAGCTAAGCGAGCGAGACACTCTCAGGGGTAACGCAATCGAGATTTCGCTATATTTATTTATTGGCGAGAGAGAGTAGCGAGCGAGACACTTACAGGGGTAAAAATGAAAAAATCGGGGATGTTTGTTTATTTATTTATATATTATATGGACGTACGTATGTCATTTTGTACTTTGACCCTCCGTAATTTTGTGTTCGCTCCGCGTTCGACCCCGTCCCAAACTTCACCAAACAACAGAATCATCCGGTTTAGCGACCATTACCCGTATCACCTTAGAAATTGAATTGTTTAAGGCTTTGAATTGTTTTGCGGGTGCAGTTAAAACTCAAAATCTTATGGGAGCTCCATTTCTATTCGATTTAGTGGCGGTTGTAAGTTTAATGCGCTATTTGTCACAGTTAAGCCCACTCAACAGTATTTAACACTTAAAAATAGCATGTCCACTAGACGAACCACTAATGTCAGTCTTGCCTAGTTATGGTTTCGTTTTTGTAAAATATTGTGCGTTACACTACTATTAAATATCACAAAGAAATTTTAAATAGCGTGACTTTGATTTTTGTTGTCTTCTTTTCAATTCAAACAGTTGGGGAGTGGTTACTAAGGCATTGAATCCCCCTTACCGTATATTGCGTATTTCACCACGCGACTTTATTTAGTATTTTGAATAACATAGTGTAGTTTAAGGCCTCGCGTTCGCCATTTTGTGCTCAAGCACAAACCACTATTTTAATTTATTTGTATATATGTTATGGACGTACGTAAGGCATTTTTGTACTTTGACCCTCGCGTTTTTTTTGTGTAATTCGGTTGTCGCCCTCCCGTCCCAAATTGGCACAAACAGAATCCTCTGTTTATCTATCAGTCACCCTATCACCCGAAGACATTGATTGTTTTACCGTTTGAATTCTTTTGCCGGGTACAGTTTAAAACTTGAACAACTTAAGGGACTTTCCCAATTTCTATTCGAGTTAGTGGTGGTGGTAATCAATTCGCTCTTTGTCATTGTTATCGCCCGTTGCGCCAGTTTTTGACCCTGAAAATACATTGTCCACTAGACTACTGCGAAGGTAAGTCTGTGTAGGTCCATGTCCAGCTGTGTCAAAGCATTGTGTGTTACAACCACTACTTAGCTAAAGAATATCACAAAGAAAACTTTTAAATAACGTGTATTGTTTTGTTGTTGTTGTTTTTTCCTTCAATTCAAGCAGTTGCAGAGAGTCAAGTAAACTGAGCACCCGCGTTATTGCTACCTGGATACGAGATTCCGAAAGCAATTGCGGTGTGGATTAGGCGAACTAAGGCTAAGTTCTATACTTCGTGTGACTGTTTCATTTATTTTATTCTTATTTTCTTTTACTTGTTAAGGTTTTGTGCTTTATAACTAATGGAGCTCGATAATACCAACCTGAAAAAGGAAAGTGCGAATGAAAAACGGGCTCGCCTTGACAAAAGAAACCAGAGGGCACAAGAACTGAGGAGGGCAGAAACCGAACAAGAAAGGCAAGCCCGCCTTAAAAAAAGAAATGAAAAGGGCAGGGCTAAACGCAAAGCAGAAAGTCTTCTAGAAAATTCTTGTGCTAGTTTGCTCCTCTTATGCTCTAATCTAACTTCTTTGTGCTCTTGGGATTCACAATCTAACTTCTTTGTGCTCTTGGGATTCATTTGATGAAACAAATGAATCCCAAGAGCACAAAGAAGTTAGATTAGAGCATAAGAGGAGCAAACTAGCGCAAGAATCCCTTGATAGAAGAGCTGCTAGATTAAATAAAATAAGAATTCAGCAAAAACATAGACGAGCAATTGAGAGCCAAGAGAATCGATCTGCTAGGCTACAAAATATGAGGATTTTGCAAAAAGAACATTTAGCAAATGAAACCGGAGATGACAGAGCTGCTCGGCTGGAACGCCTGAGTGTTCTTCAAAATGAACGCTTAGCCAAGGAAACACAAGAAGAGAAAGCTGCTAGACTAAAGCATCAAAGCACTCTTCAGGAAGAAAAAATAGCAAACGAAACTGTACACAAACGGGCTTCTCGACTGAAACATCAGAACAATTTGCAGGGAAAAAAACTGGCTAAAGAAACATCAGATGAACGAGCTGTTCGATTGAAGTGTCAATGGGCTTATAAAGAAAATGCTTTGGCCAATGTAACTCCAGAACAAAAATCTGCTAGACTTCAAAACATGAGTGTCTATAAACGACAATTTGCTCAAGATGCAGTATTAAAAGTTGTCAATACTGAACATTTACATAATAATGAAACTGCTCCTCTAATTCATCAAGCCATTCTTAAAGATAAAGTTGTGAAAGAGAAGATGGACAAATTTCATCACGAAATGTCTTCAATCGAGTCAACAATATGTATTGTATGCTCAGAAAAATTTCCTGGCGGCACTAAAATGGCATCACTCTCAACTACATGTATACGATGTTATCAAGACAAAGCAAACCCAAAACTTTATTCCTCTGAAAACAATATGAATCCTGGAGCAGTGCCCAATGAATTACATGTTTGTGACATAAATTTGAATTTTCTATTGTATTACAGAACTAACCTGTTGAAATCACTTTAATAATAAACATTGCATAATATAAATACATCCTCACATTATACACATTTTTATAATTATTCTATCCATGTAACTGTATCTGAGTAAATTTAAATTACATATAAAGCAATAAAAGCATTCTAATAAGCTGTGAAGCATAATTATTAAATATATAATATATTCATCTATTGATATAACTGAGTACCATAAAATAACGTTTATATGTTTATATTTATATTCAAAATTAAGGGGTTGTCGCAAGCAGAGGAAATGTTGATCTCGACTGTTATGCCACTAATGTCCATCTATCGACTACCCCATGCTCAGTATGGATACAAAGGCCATGTAATCAACCTGCCACAGGATGTCACTTCTTTTGCGTCCAGCCTTCCAAGAAACACAAAAAATCTTGATGTGTTGATCGTGAGGAAACATGGCTCAGATAATACTCACAAGGACTTTAGAGTGAGACGCTCAGTCGTCCTACATGCTCTCCTGTGGCTAAAACAGCACAACAAGTATTATCGTGATGTGACAATTGATATGGAAGAAGTTAAGCAGCTCCCTATTGATGGAAATCTTTCCAATATCACCACTATTGAAGATGCAGCCATCAAAATTGAAGACAAAAGCCAGAAACAAGAGAAAAATGATGAAAGTTATCAAGAATTGGGATCATTTGTTCCAATTACTGTGCAAAAGGGCACAGAAGAAGAGACTGTCAAGAAGTCCATAAATGTGCGACAAAAACCGCATCGAGACAATATAATTCCATGGCCGTCTCGAGGGGACACTCCAATAAACGAGTTTGTCACCGAAGAATACATCTCCTGTTCCTTCCCTACATTGTTTCCCACTGGTAATGGTGATTTTTTGGCTCCAAGACAGCGTACTGTGACGGTGGGGAATTACTTCAAGCATCTGATGCGTTATGAAGATGGCAGGTTTGCCAAAAATCCTCGTTTTTGATATTTTGCTCTCAACACCGAAATGAGATGGCGTGCCCTCCAAACTGGTAAGATTTACATAAAGCAACACCCAAAAGATGCACGTCTGTCATTGGAAGACTTGAAGGAAATGATCAGTAGTGGAGGGAAAGAGCTCAGCAAGCGAGTACTACATTATGCCACCAGCTTACGTGGAACTAAACAATTTTGGTTCAAGCAGCGAAGTAGGCTCATTTCCATGATTGACTGTCTCGATATGCCCACTATATTTTTCACTCATAGTGCCGCTGACAATCAGTGGCCTGAGCTGGCTCGTTTGATTGCTGAAAATCCAGATGAAAGTTCCAGCCGCAGCTCTGCAGTCAATAACAACCCGGCCATTGCTGATTGGTTGTTCTATGAACGAATTAGCAAGTTCATGAAAACATTTTATGTGGATGTTCTTGGAGCCACAGATTACTGGTTAAGATTCGAGTGGCAGCACAGGGGATCTCCTCATGTACATGGTGTAGCTTGGCTGCACAATGCACCAGACATTGAGAAACTATTGTCATCTGATGACAGTGCTGAATTGTTGGATGCTGCTGAGAGGATTACTGAGTTAAACCGCATGTGTGCAACCAACAATACCAAGGCATAAATAACTTGGAAATGGACCTGGTTGATTTAGTTGCTACTTGCCAACGGCACACAAGATGCTCAACATCATATTGCTTGAAGCGTAAGAGAGGCAAGCAGGAGTGCAGGTTCGCCTACCCCAAACCATTACAGCAAGTGACTACTATCACTACACAAGAAGGTGAACCTGTAGTGCTGACTTCTAGAAATGACAATTTGTTGAATGCCTACAACCCAGTACAATTGTCAGCTTGGAGAGCCAATGTTGATATGCAGTACATTATGTCCAGAAACAAAGTCATCAAGTATGTGGCAAAATATGCTACCAAATCTGAGCCTCGTTCAAAAGGTCTGCAAGAAGTATACAGTACAATCATGAAAAGCATCAAAGAGGATGCCACACCACTCAAAGTAGTGCAAAAGCTATTAACAAGCACTATTGGAGAGAGAGATTTTTCTGCACAGGAGACATGTCATCTTCTTTTGATGCTGCCCTTGTTTAGAGCTTCTCAAGATTTCGTTGTTCTTAGTCTTGATGGTTCTCGACAGGTGACCGAAACATTTGAAGAAGACAAATCTGTGACTGTGGACTCCCAACTGGACCACTATTGTGCTCGTCCTGATGTCCCAGAGTTTAGAGAAATGTCCCTGCTGAAATTTGTTCAGAAGTACAGAATCCCCTAGAAAATTGGCAGTGCACTGGTGCCAAGGAACAAAGATGTAATAGTGATACCACGTCCTTATTGCTCACCAGATCCACAAGGACCACAATATGAGCAATATTCAAAGCAGAAACTCATGCTTCACAAGCCTTTTGTTCAGTGGCAGCTTACAATGTAGATGGCTATACGCTTCATTCGCTTCTCAGCATTCCTGTCACTGGAGACTTTAAGGACTTGGAGGGACAGCGTCTCAGTGCTCTTCAAGGATCACTTTGTGGCGTTAGGTACTTAATAATTGATGAAATGTCAATGGTTGGCCGAAAACTATTTGGTCAGGTAGACAGAAGACTTCGCCAGGCATTTCCTCAAAGGTATCTGTTTGTTGTTACTCGTAACTCAACTGTGTTTCATGTTGTATTTTTAATGAAAAAAATCTAGATCTCATGAGGTACTGGGTGGATGTTCCTGTCTACTGACTGGAGACTGGGGTCAACTACCACCAGTGATGGACTTGCCACTGTACACTACAGCAACAAAATCTGAACTGTCTGACCTTGGCAGTGCTAATTATCGTCTCTTTGATTGTGGTATTGTTTTGAAACAAGTACTCAGGCAAGAAAGCCTAGACTTTAAAGAGTTACTCATGCGTCTCAGAAATGGTGAAATTACTTTGGATGACTGGAAAGTTCTGATGAAACAGACTCCAGCTGCAGTAGAAAATGCCAGCACATTTCAGGAAGCTCTACATCTTTTCGAACTACTGCAGCCAGTAGCAAGAATTGAAGCCATCCATTCTGGTCCTAGAGCTAGCAGAATTCCTGCAAGTGATGCTGGTGGATTGGAACCAGTTATTTTTTTAGCATGCAAGGCACGTGTAATGCTGACTGCTAATCTGTGGGTTCAAGTTGGACTGGTTAATGAAGCACTTGGTACAGTTGTGTCAATTTGCTACGATGGTGCAGATCAATCACCACCAAGTTTACCAGTAGCAGTGACAGTAAAGTTTGATTTCTACACTGGTCCTACTCTGGCAGACGGCACTGTTCCAATAGTTCCACTACGCCGCACATGGTTGTCCTCTACCTACCCATGCTCGAGACTCCAGCTTCCCCTAAAATTGGCCTGGGCAGTTACAATTCACAAGTCCCAAGGTATGACATTAGACAAAGTTGTCATTGATGTGGGGAAGAAAGAATTCTCGGCTGGACTGACTTTTGTGGCATGCTCACGTGTGCGGCATGTAAAAGATCTGCTTTTCAATCCTCCGTTTGCTTTTCAACGTGTAGCACATCTAGCCAGCAGCAGACGTCATAAGGAAAGACTCAATGAAGACCTCAGATTAGAGAAACTCAGCAATAGTTTAGGCTCACAAACAACACTGTCAGTCAAGTCTGAGTCGTGCACAGATCACAGAATTAGCGAGGAAGCAGAAGAAGCAGAAACAGCAACAAATGTGCCCCATATTCCAATTCCATCATCAGGGGAAGCACATGATGGCTGCTGTAATGGAGACTGCAAAAATGTTATCGCTAATGAACCACCTCTTCCGGTCGAAAGAAAAAAGAGTCTCACTGATGATGTTGTTGTCACTAGCGTTGACACCCATACTCACCAATTCCACTATAACCCTGTCAATGAAGAGTGGCAACGTGCACAATGTGAAAGACTTGGATTGCAGTACTGTGGACCAAATGGAGTCACTCCTGGTGGTTCTAATGTCCCATTAACACGTCCGACCAATTTCAAGAGGATAGTTGGCGATGGAAATTGCCTATTTCAATCCTTTTCTTTGATTCTTACAGGATCGGAAGAGCAGCACTTAGCTATACGAGGTGCTATCGTACAGCACATGAGAACAATTGGGGATGCGATATGGCCACATCAGATTGCTCCTCTTCTGAGACAGATTCAAAATCTTGGAGAAGTGCACCTTGTTGGCTCAGTTTATACAGATGCAGAATGGGAGCTGGGAATTGAGCAGTATATTGCAGCAACCAGGATAAATCAAAACAGGGCTTGGGGATCGAAGGTTGAAGTCATGGCATTGGCACACCGTCTGGATACCCCAATATACAGTTATGATACCGTGAGTGGTTGGAATCTATATATCCCAGGTATGGTGCATGGTACATTTAATTTCAGTCATACAGATACACATCAAATGGCTATGTATGTGCACCATGCTGTTAACCAGATGTGGTCAATTCAGTACAGTAATTGGTTAAATTTGGCAAAATTTAATAGTGGTCACATCAAATGCATAGCGCACAGGCTTTGTAATTATTGTCTTTCTTGCTGTAAAGCGGGAATTGTCTTTATGGTAGTAGTTTGAGTTGACTTTATTAGGAGACACCAAAATTAGCATTCTTGGACTAATGTACTGATTTCACAATGTGTGGGCTGTAATAATGTGGAGCACTGAGCTCTTTGTGTGCCTCTGCAAAGACGACCTCCATGAATGCATTTTTTGCTGGGATTTCCGGTGTTTCCTGAGCTCACTAACTGGGTGGCAGGGAGTCCCAGTAATCACAAAGTGTCGTCTATGTCCACACATTTCGGTACAGTTTGCCATCCAAATAGTCCTCAAATTATTTGTCCATTTAGAACCTAGCTTGTGTGCCAGTATAAATAACTGGGTATTTAAGCTGGAGGTCCTAAGTTATTTTTCATCAACTATATTCAACTAAACGTCATATTTTATGCTCATCAAATTTATACTCAAGTTCTTAAAAATTTCAATGTCAAGTATTGAACTCAAGTCTTATAAATTTTGAATATTTTTATAATTCTTATACTCGAGTGCTTCAAGTTTACACCTGCGTAAAGAAAGATTTTTAACTGCAGCAAGCTGCTGACAAATGTACACCTTATTTGCTTTAACTTTTAGTATTAACTTTCTTCTTTAAATATGAAGGAGGAAATAAATGGTTTTATCATGAACATAAATTTCATATGACTAGCACAAAATTTCAAGTTCTACTTTTTTAACAGTCCTGAAGCTTTTTTTTTTATCACAAAATAATTATTAAACATTTTCACAAATAATAATTGTGGGTCGGGCATAAGAGAGGTGTGGCATCTGCCCCACCTCATCGCTCAAGTGAACTTAGAACTTTTATGTTATTGCTATATTTTATTGTTGTATTATCTTATGTTGTAAACAGGTTTTCCATAGTCCGTTGTTTGTGCAATCACTTGTTTTGTTGATTAAGTTTTGATCGTTTGTTCACAGAGTCATGTGTTGTTTGTGCCTGCGCTGCAGTGAGAACGAAACGCTGTAGTGCAGGAAGTCACGTCATCGTGTGTCATATTGTGGGCGTGTTCCCAATTCTCTATATAAGCATTGTGCATCATTTTAAGTCTAGTTCTACCTCGTGCCTTACACTTTTTAGACATAGAATAATAATAATGATCTTACATTCATTAAAATTTTCTAAAAAGGACCCAAAGTAAATATCAGTGCATTTGAAAATGTGACTACTATGGTCCCCTCTGAAATATTCGGAGGGGGGCAATCATGTGTCGAAGATGAGTACAGATGATTGTCCATATCTATCATATGTCACATCCAAAATTACCAACTTTTAAAAGACGTGAAATTGTGTGCAGCAATAGTTAATAACACATATGCAATACATTCTTGGAATAGTGTACAGTATCAACTGACAGATTGTCTATCTGGTTTATACAAAACTTTGAAATGGTTGGTAACTTTGTATGTGTGTATGGTTATGGTATGCTGATGAGCTCAAAAAAGAGCGAAACAATCATTCCCCCCCCCTAAAATTAGCATACATGTACTCATTTTAAATTGAATTTTCTCTAAGTGGCATTATTTCATTTTATTTTCAGCTAGGCCAGCTCGCTTGCCATTTGCGCTATTCGAGCGCACCACTAGTATGTTTGGAAGTACGTGTCATTTTGTACTTTGACCCTTTCGTATTTTGTGTTCCCCGGGAGTTAGACCCCGTCCCAAACTTCACTAAACGGAATCCTCTGATTTATCGATCATTGCCATATCATTCCAGAAATTGAATTGCTTACCGCTTTGAATTCTTTTGAGGGTACAGTTAAAACTCATTAACTTACTAGAATTGTTCGAGTTAGTGGCTGTGGTAAGTTAATATGTCATAGTTATGATGCCCTACGCAACAGCATTTACTTGAAAATTCATTGTCCACTAGATAAACAACGAAAGTAAGTCTTGCGTAGGTACGTTTAGTTGTGTGATAGTATTGTGCGTTACAACTACTACTAAGAATATCACAAAGAAAAAGAATAACGTGACTTGATTTTGTTGCCTTTTTTTTTTTTCAATTCAAACAGTTGGGGGGAGTGGTTACTGTGGCATTGAATGACTTTACTGTAGTATACGTAATTAAAAAAACTCGGCTTTATTTTAGTAGCTAAATGTTAGAAGTTAAAACCATTTTTTAACAATAGTGTAGTTTTAGGCTCGCTCGCCATTTGTGCCGAAGCACACCACTAATCTACATAATACGCTTGTGAGTCAAAAAATCGGAAGTCCAGTAAGAGTTCAATACAAATTGATTGGCATAAGGTACAGGTTTCAGACCTTACAGAAAAATTCGCTTCCAATAAACTATAATATTTCCAAGAAATCACCCTGAACCCATACGCCTACCTCGCTACCTCGTGTTATGAATTTTCTTATGCGGTGGTGGCGGCGTTGTGGCTGTGTTTACCCCACAGAGTTTTTGAAGCCATAGAAGGTATATTAACAATAGATAGCATAAAAAATATATTACAGATTGTGTGGACTGAATTATAATTAGATTGCAACGAAAACTGCAATTTATGTAGGAGAATTACTGTTGGTCAACGAGAGCCTATTTTGACTTCTGCCTACTGCCATTTCCTATCCTAGACAACATCAAGGATATTAGTTTAGCATCACACATCTCTTTCAATGAGCCCTCAGTTACCGCACATTGGCTACTTAGTAATCTGATAAAGCCATGTCCTCCTAGGCCCGTAGGACACCCTGAAAAAGTCCATTTGAGTGGGCTATACATGGGTTGTATATGTGTTAATTACTTGTATGCACTTCATCCCACACCTCAATATAGTTCTTAGTTATGTGTTAAAAGATCTTAGTAATCTGATAAAGCCATGTCCTCAAAAGCCATGTTAAAAGATCTGCATCTCTTAGCCTAAGTAGCTTAGCTACATTACAAACCAAGGTGCATTTAATGAGCCCATGAGACCTTCATCTGCAGAAAATGCAACAAGAACAGCTTTAAAAAGTGATATGTTCAATATATCCAGTGCTAAACAATCAGCAAGTTGTTTGCTTTGTCTTCACATGCATCAAAATAATATACATAGTATCATGAAAGTGGTCCACTTTATCAAGTCCATCATCTTTATCCAAGAAGCCAAAGACTTTCCATATGATGACAGTAGTAATCAATTGTATTCTGTAGTTAGTACTGGTATTGTGATAAGCAATGAGCCAATAAATACAGGGGTGGATACAGGGGGGGGGCGTTACTTGGGTTGCAACCCCCCCCCCCCAATCGATTTGAAAAATATACTGTTTTAAATGCTTGAATTATGAAAGTCCAGTGAGGCATTGCATAGCTACATCACTACCACTACAAACTCATGGCTAAATTTTGCTAAAAATGGAAAGTAAGGTGTTAATGAACCACCAACTACAACCTGACTGTGCACTAAGGAGGTGCCTGTGTGCACAATCAGTGCTGAGTAGGCTTGCACAAATTTCAGTCATTGTTTCTGTGTTACCTCTGCCTGCTCTTCTAAGAGCACAGAGGTGTCTCAAGCTATACTATTGTTAAACCCAGCCCTGCCTAGCCAGTCCAGATCCACTGGAGGATTTACAACCCTCTGCCATAAGTGGTTGCTGGCAACCTTGTTCAGGTTTAGTTACAATACTGGCACAATGGCGTCAAACATGTCAGAAAATTTAAGGAAAAAAGGAAATATGAAGCTAACTTCTTTCTTCAAACGGTGAGTCCAATTGATACAAGGTAATCAAAACTTAACAATTACCATATTGACCTTTTAGAGTTCAGACTGGTCACCCAGAATCCTCACCAAACATCCAAAAGTCAAGTAAAATTTGCATTCTTCCTATTAGTTTCTGAAAGGCAAGTGGATACACCACCAAACAAAGGTGAGGTAGTTGTACCACCTTTGACTACTACACCATCATGTTTATCCTCACATTATCAGCCAGTATCTTCCTCAGCAATTTTTGATTCATTGGATTTAGGAGTGATTGTTCAGAAAGCATGCGGCTCTTGGGATAAATTACGAAATCTTGTTCATACTACACCTGATGATAAAAAAAAACAGTATTTATCATGTCACTATAAGACTTCATCTTCCCACTACCTTCATTCACATCCTGTGACTAAGGGCAATCAAACTTGGCAAGCTACCTTTCAAGTGGAATGGATGGATGGAGCGCTTTCGATGGCTTTCCTATAGTTCAATTCTTTCTGGAGAAATATGCAGATATTGCATCCTATTTCCTGAGCAACCTCACCGAGGGAGTAGATTAGGAGTGAGTAGTAATAGATCAGGTGTTTTGATTTTGCCCCCATTTCAAAAACCTTATACTAAAGCCCTTGGCAAGGATGGTATTCTAGTACAACATGAGGCTTCAGTGATGCATCACCATGCAGCTGAAAGAGCTGATCTCTTCCTTAGAAATTTTGACAAACCTAAAGAGAGAATAATAGTGAGGAATTGAAATATATTGTCAACTTTTATAAAGATGACATCACAGAAGAGTCCTTATCTACACAGCTCCAAACATTGCCAGCTTGCTTAGAAAAATCTACAGAGAAGCCTTCAATCCCGGACATAGTTGATTACTTGCGATCTCTTTCACCAGCACAGCAAGTACTTTTGTCAGAAGTTTCAACATTACTTAAAATTATTCTAGTTAGTCCAGCAACGAATGCTGCTAGTGAAAGGAGTGCATCAAGTTTGAAAAGAATAAAGACATATTTGCGTGCTACTAGCTATGTCAGAGAAGAGATTGAACAATCTCATGGTTCTCAATGTCCACAAGGACAAAACTGATGAACTTGATATTCAGTCATGTTTAAATGAGTTCGTTCAAGGTGTTGAACATCGATCAAATATGTTTGGGCAGTTCTAATTATTTCTATTATTCTCTGTAAAGCATACCATTAAAATACCATTTTATGTCATAGTACACAGTTAGACAATAAAAAACTAATAAATCTTAATTATATTTCATTAATTAATGAGCTGACTCATTAAGTACATTCAATTAGAGGGCATGGCATGGCCGTTCAGGTTCAAAATTGCTTCCTACGGCCCTGCACACATATACTAATGTATAGATTCCGCTGGCATGGAGGTCATTGCAATAGATCTAGAAGAAAGCCTCAGTCCAGCCAGTGATGAAGGGACTTCATGTTACATCAATGAGGAAGTTCTTAGTTAAACAGTTAACACGTATAACCGCTGGACAAATCAGCAAAGAAATCATCAAAACCGAACTAAATTCTAGAACAAGTAATTTAAGCAAAATAATGATAGCAATATACTGCCTAAAACACACTTCACTATAACAAGTATGACTATTGTACTAGCAAGACATGGCGTATTCCAAATAAATAAATGACAACACATGTTCAGGAAAAGCAAAATTACCTTTTCAACCGTCCTCCCACCCACCCAAAAAAAATATATATTGATACAAAATATACCTACGGATTTAGAAAATATAATTGCTGTACAATAATTTCGGAATGTAGCGTCTCACCTCAACAATGAGGATTTGGGAGTAAATGAAGAGGAATTCAGCATAGAATTTGTAGAGGATGTGATAGACATCTTTTCGAGTATTGCTGATCAGCTTGGACTACCGCATGACTTTGATACTCTCAAGGCGCACATATCTAGTGGACAAGTACACTTTGGACATACAGAAGGACTTCATATTCATGATTTTAATGCATCATGGCATCAATGGAATCCAGTTATTTCCTTCCTAATTTCTGGTCATCTGCAGAGAGACTTAGCGGCTTACTGGGACTACCATTATGTTCAAGCACCCAGTGGGGTAGAATTGTAAAGAGTCTATAAGGCCATGTAACAGACAAGAAATCACGGCACATGGAGATGCAGACAAGTGGATGGCATCTTTTGATGGTTTTTATCTGACCCTGGGCCACTACTCCAACAATTCTTCTGCTACCACCTTGCACGACCACCTCACTGGCAAGATTGCATACTTCTGCCACCGCACAAAAAAAGGGCCTGGTCATAATTGGAGTGGTACATCTGGGGGTGCTGAAGATATGCAATATGAATTATAAGGGAAGGCAAAGGATGATGGAATGGTTATGACCGAAATAATCACTGACAAGGATACTTTTGTCAATGGAATCTTTTGTAGGCATTATCCGGAAGGCATGGTGACGTATTGCTCGAATCATTGTGCTACAACACTGCACAAATACCTAGAGAAAATAAAGAGGAATATATGTGAGGTAATTATGTTGCATTGTATTAAAAAAATTCTTTACTCACACCCACACTTACCTTGTGCCTTCCATAGTGCAACTTCCGATGCAAGAGGATGTCAGATAGTATGCTGAAAAGGTACAAGACAAATCTAAGCAACTTAATTGCATCAGATAAAATTCAGTCGGCTCACGATCCATTGGCGGAATTTTCAGTTTCCATCAAAACCTTCATACCTCATTACTGTCAAAATGTGCACACGTCACCATGGTGTCTACATAAGATTAATAATGAATTATTATTATTATTATTATTATTATTATTCAGTGGGGGCGGAACTGGCCCGGCAGACCCGGCAAGTGCCGGACCAATATTTTTCATAAGTGCCTGACTGTGGGTGGAGCCACATGGAGGACCAAGGAAGATATGTAGGTAGAGCCACATGAAAGATCAAGAAAGAAGAAAGGAAGAGAACTTTGTTTATGTCATATTAGTATGCATATCGTATCTGTTTTGTTTTTGTCATATAGCTAGCGAGTGTGGGTGTGTCCAGTTTGTACACATGCGCGTGCCAGCATTGAACTACCCGGCACGCACGCGGAATCATTAGTCAGTTTTTAGTTTGTTTTTGTGTAATACGTTGCACGAGTTCTTATTAAATTTAACTAGTTCTAATCCTGACCGAGGTCAAGGGAATCACAGAACCCGAGTCTTGCGAGACTTTACCAAGGAGAACTGAGTTGTTGAACTGTGTCATTTTTTTTAGTTGTATATCATTTTTTTTGCGTGTGTCACAGAACCTCTGCTCTGGACTTGTCCACCTCCCCTTCATGCAGAGGGACGGCCAAGAGGGTGGCCGGAAGAGGAGGACCATCAAGAAGGGACCGAAACTGCAAGAGGACGATATCTACAAACCTAGAGGTGCCCCGAGGGTGTACCCCGAGAGCTCACCATATCCACTTCAGAAACACTCCAGTGTTGGGGCTGAGGAGAAGGTAGCTGAAGTGAGTGAGGAAGAAGACTACCTTCAACCTGATCACACCTTCACAGGAGCAGGTGATAGAGACGTTGGAAGTGACTATTTGGCTGAGGAGATTGAGGGAGAAGAGTCTATTGTGAGCGAGACAATGGAGGAAGAAAAGGAGATGGCTGGAGGCGGTGCGGACCTTGTCCAGTTCATGAAGGAGCTGGCAGAGCGAGAGCGAGAAAGAGAAGAGCGGCGACGAGCAGAGGAGGAACAGAACCGGGCAGCAGAGAGGGAAGCCCGGAAAGTCAAGATGATAGAGATGTTCCGTCAGATGACGGAGCTGGAGAAACTGAAAGGAGAAAGACAAGCTGAGGAACAGCTGAGACGAGAGCAGAAACAAGAAGAGGACTTGCGTAAGGGACTGGAGGCATGGTTATCTACCAGAGTGAGGGGTGATTATTACAAAGCCCAGGGTGGTAGTCACAATAATAGTGATAGCCGGAGGTATGATAGGAATGAGAGATATGGGAGAGAGGACACCCGTAGTGAGGGTAGGCCCACTTGTTTTGTCTGTAGGAAGGTGGGGCATAAGTTCATGGAGTGTCGATACCGAGGCGCTGACAACTATAGGGGAGGGGCCAGGAGTCCAAATGTCGGCCAGGTAACTGGTTCCTTCCCTAGAGGGCGCCCACCTGTTTGCTATACCTGTAACAAGGAAGGGCATAAGAGCCCAGATTGCCCCAATAAGGGAAAGACGGCTGTGACCGTTAAGAAGGAAAAAAGTACAGAGTCGGCTAGTATGGGGCCGGTCTCTATCACAGTGCCCAAACGGGAAAAGAAGAATGTGGTAAAGAGTAAAGTTAATGGAGTGGAAGTAGATATCCTCATTGACTCTGGGGCCGACTATGGTCTGGTGCCCAAGGCGTTAGTGCCAGAGGATGCGTTTTGTGGACAGAAATGTCAGGTGACAGGGATTACTAAAGGTACGGTGTTATACGAGTTGGCTGATGTGTGTTTTGAACTCCCTGGAGTCAAATTGAACAAGAGGGTTTTGGTAGAGGAGAGAGATTCTCCTTACCCATGGTGTTTGTTACCCCTAGACTTAAAAGATGTTGGGGAGTTACAGGTCTATTTGAATGCCTTGCATAATGGATCTATTTGTGTGATGACTAGAAGTCAGTATGCAGAAGAAGCCCTCCGTAATGATGATGATATCAAACTCAGCCCTTGTGGGGTGCCTGAGGGTACGAACGAGGGTAATCAGTGGGTAGAGTCAGGTGACGATAATGAGTCTGAAATTGTTAGTAATTCTAGTGATGTTGTTGAATTTAGAGAAGACGCTGAGGAGATGCCTTCAGGGCCGGTGGCTGAGGCTGATGAGCTGGTGGGAGGCAGAGCTATGTTGGATTCTTCGCCGTTGGTTGCGGATGTTTCTGCTGAGGTGGAGCGTTTGGAGCCTTCTGGAGTTGAGGAGAATAGAGTGGGCACAGGTGAACCTGTGACTCACAGTGTGGAGGTGGGAGCAGGTTCACCTGTTTCCCGCAAAGAGGACCGAGTACCTGGTGAGGGAAAGGATTTGTTTGGTAATAATATTGAATCCGACGAAATTAGTCAGTTTGTGGAAGGATTAGTGCCTGTTAAGGAAGGCAGGGATTAAGAGAAATTTAGAGAAGAGGTGTTAATGGATGCGAGTTTACAGCAATGGAGAGAATTGGGTGGACGTAGGGAGAGAGGATTCAGCTGGAAACGGGGGTTGTCGGTCCTATACAAATTTGTATGCTGGGATCAGTTTCGGGATGTCCTAGTGGTTCCCAAATCGTTCAGGGGAAAGATCATGAGTGTAGCCCATGAAAAAGGAGGTCATCTAGGGGGTGAGAAGACACTTCACATAATAGCCAATTATTTCACTTGGCCGAGTATGGCTAAGGAGGTGTGTAGTCACTGCAAGGCTTGTCAGGTATGCCAGTTAAAGTCTAAGTACGTCCCCCCTAAGGCACCTGTGGTTGAGCGGCCACTCCTCACGGAGCCGTTTGAATGCCTAGCCATTGACTTAGTGGGTCCTCTACCTAAGGCTAAGGGTGGACAATATGTCTTAACCAGAGTTTGCATGGCTACTAGGTGGCCAGAGGCAGTACCCCTAAGGTCGATAACAGCAAAGAGTGTTGCTGAAGGGCTGTGGCAAATTTTTTCCCGGACATCTATCCCCGAGGTCTTATTATCTGACCAAGGGACCCAGTTTTGTTCTAAGTTGCTACAGGAGTTGTGTGAGCTGGTACAGATCAACAAGCTCAGGACCGCCCCCTACCACCCCCAAACCAATGGGTGCGTGGAAAGGATGCACAAGACGTTGAAGAGTGTCCTAAGCAAGTGCATCGACGAGAAGAGAGACTGGGCAGCTCAGATCTCATTCGTGCTGTTTGTGCTGCGACAGATGCCTAATGCCGACTCGCAGTTTAGTCCATTCGACTTAGTCAATGGATTTTGTGTGAGAACTCCTCTAGATGCCCTCTACTACAAAATCTTCGAGTGTGAAGCAGAGACACTGGAAGTGTGTGAGTGGGTTTGTGGGGTGGCTGAAAGGCTTGAGTTGCTGAGAGATTGTGCGGCTCTAAATGCCGCTAAGGCGAAGGAGAAGAGGGTAGATTTTATGAATCGAGGGGCTAAGCTGAGGGAGTTCAGTAAAGATGAGAAGGTGCTATATAGGATACCTGGGCTCTCTTGTAAGTTGTCAGACAGCTGGGAGGGTCCCTGTGTCATGCGCGACAGGATTGGCACTGTGAATTATAGGATTTATCGGGAAGAAAAACCTAAGAATCATAAGGTTGTGCATGTTAATTGTTTAAAGAAGTATATTGATAGTGGGAGTGTGGCTAGACTGGATGTAGTTATTGAGGAAGTTCAGAGTAAGAGTCATAAGTTGAGTGGAGTATGTGAGGGGTATTGTCAGGAGGAGTTGGATATAGTGTTGAAGGAATACAAGGCTGTATTTTCAGATAGACCCGGGGATACTAAAGTAGTACAGATGTCAATTGAGACTGGGGATCACCCACCCTTTAGGCAAGCCCCTTACTCAGTCCCCATCGGAATTCGAGATAAGGTGAAGAAAGAGTTAGATTCTCTTGAGGACGCTGGTATCATCGAACGTAGTGATAGCCCATGGGCATCGCCCTTGGTGCCAGTTAAGAAACCTGATGGTTCAGTCCGCCTATGTGTTGACTTTCGACGGCTGAACTTGGTGACAACAAAGGAGCCCTATTACATACCGGGATTGGAAGAAATAATCCACAAGGTTGGTAAATGTAAAGTGTTATCTAAGGTGGACCTAGCCAAAGGGTTCCACCAAGTTGGTGTGCGTGATGAGAATAGAGAGAAGACTGCGTTTATTTGCCCTTTCAGCAAGTTCCATTATAGGAGAATGCCCTTTGGGTTATGTAATGCCCCCTCTGTTTTTCAACGATTAATGGATATTGTTTTGAAGGACTGTATGGATTGCAGTAGTGTATATATTGATTACATCTTGATCATGTCTGTGACTTGGAAGGATCATTTGGGGCATTTGAGCAGAGTGTTTAGAGCCCTGGCGGAGGCGGGGCTCACTTGCAATGTCGCAAAGTGTGAGTTTGGTAAGGCGAAGTTGGAATTCTTGGGACACATTGTCGGAGATGGTGAGGTGTCTATTCCGGAGGCAAGGGTCAAGGCTTTGAGGGACCACCCACAACCAAGGACAAAAAAGCAGATGAGAGCATTCCTTGGAATGATGAACTTTTATCGGAAGTTCGTGAAAGGCTTCCATCAGTGGTCCTCCCTTCTGACGCCCTCTACCTCCAAGTCTGCGTCGACGGTGGTGGAATGGACAAGCCAGATGACAGAGGCATTCATCACCATCAAGGCTAAGTTGTGCAATCATATTTCTTTGTGTATTCCAGTTAATTCAGATGTTTTTGTATTAGAGACAGATACCTCCAGTACGGGAGTGGGGGCAGTATTATCAGTAGTACGAAATGGAGTCCGGAAACCGGCAGCATTCTTCTCACGTCAGTTGCATGGCGCCCAGACAAGGTACTCGGCTCAGGAACTAGAGGGCCTAGGAATATTCGAAGCTGTCAAGTTTTTCGCCTTCTATCTGTACGGCAAGTCATTTACAGTTCTAATGGACCACAAGTCCCTGGTCACTCTGATGACAGCACCACAATACAACAAACGTTTGCTGAACTGGGCCTTAAAGCTGGCAGAGTATGATTTCATAATAGAGTACTGAAAAGGAGAGCAGAACATTGTGGCTGACTGCCTGAGTCATGGATCTACCCAAGAGAGTGATGCTGCTGCCATGCATCAGCAGAAAAGAAGGGGGAAGATGTGGGCGGAGCCACATGGAGGACCAAGGAAGATATGTAGGTTGAGCCACATGAAAGATCAAGAAAGAAGAAAGGAAGAGAACTTTGTTTATGTCATATTAGTATGCATATCGTATCTGTTTTGTTTTTGTCATATAGCTAGCGAGTGTGGGTGTGTCCAGTTTGTACACATGCGCGTGCCAGCATTGAACTACCCAGCACGCACGCGGAATCATTAGTCTGTTTTTAGTTTGTTCTTTGTGTAATACGTTGCACAAGTTCTTATTAAATTTAACTGACCGAGGTTACTACCTGCCCCTGAGTGGAAAGCCAGTCGATCTAAGGACCGAACCCAAGGTCGAGCAGCCCACACTGACCAATTTTTTCATAACGGTTTTTTCATAACTGCGTGACTATTTCAGTCTCGCCAGCGAGACTATTTACTTAACCGCTCTACGTCGGCTCTTGTAGCTCTTTATATTTCATGTGCATGCGCAGTGATATTTATAGAATAGAACTGGGTACAAAACTATATAACGATACTTACCAGTTGAATTCGACCTGAACTGGTATGGCATCCTGTGGCGATTCCAGCGGTAGTGTACTGGAGCAGTACTGTCCAGAGAAGTCAGTTAAGTTGCAAACATGAATTTATTAGTGGAAGTGAGCGCAGGAAGAATTTTTGGATCATTTTAACTTGAGCTAATCCTTAATTTTCTTTTATTATTTTGTGGGGGAATTTGTCGCTGCCACCAGAATCCAAGCGTCGCACAGGAAGGTTGAGAGGGGGGACGACCTCTGCCTCGCCGTGGCCCAATCACAGAAAATAAGGAGTAGACTAGTTAACTGTAATTTAAGGATTGCAAGACTAACAAAACCGGAAGTGCAGCCACGTTTTATAGTCCAATAACCTGGCCACACCCACACACAATTAATGATACACAGAACACAGTACAAACACTTAGCACACACTATTCTACAACACACACACCACAGTGATATTCGTTCACAATGACACACACACAAATGTCTCTGTTCTTTCACTCTTCTTTCTTCTCTTTCTTTTCTCTCTTCTTCTTTCTCTTGCCTGGCCCCACAGGCCCCCCCGCTAAGCCTGGAGCACCATCTTTCCCAGGCTGATAAACATCTTGGACAGGCAACCCTCTGTCGTAATTGTCGTCCTCATCAAAGTTCTGTCGACTGAGACCGTCAGCATTACCATTCAACTTGCCCGGTCTATACGCTATCTCTATATCGTAGTTCTGGAGCTTAAGGGCCATCCTTATCAACCTTTTGTTGAGATGTGAGCTCGTGGTTAGGGCCACACAAGCCCGATGATCTGTAACTACAAGCACCTTCACACCATATGTGTAGTGGTCAAAGTGCCTTAGACTCTCAACGATGGCGAGGGCCTCCAACTCCGTCACCGAATATCCCTGCTGTCAAGTCAAGTTTAGACAAGACAGCACTCGGACCAACCTTGTCCATAATCTCCCGTAAGGACGGCAGCCAAAACCGCCTCAAAGGAGTAACCTTGTTTAGTTCACGGTAATCTACACAAAGTCGAATGGAGCCATCCTTCTTCCTAATTGGTACAATGGGACTACTCCACTCCTCCTCACTAGGTTCAATGATACCTGCATCCAACAACTTGGTGCTTTCATTCTCAACACTCTCTCTCAACTGCACCGGAATATTTCTAGGGGGGATATTCACGACCTTTGCACCCTCCTCCAACACAATCTTACACTCCCCTGTCGTACATAGACCTGGCGTCTCGCTGAAACAATTCTCACTCTGCTCCAATAATTCCTCAATGTCCTTCACACAATAGTCTTCACATTTCTCATCCCCTAACAACTTTTTATTCTCCCACTTCTCCATCTCTTCATCCTCCTCTGCTATAATACTAATCCCAGCCATGTACTTCGCACTTTCACCCACACTGTATCTCTTCAGATTATTAATGTGTGCTAATCTGATGTGTTCACTATTGTCTTTTTTCACCCTGTAGGTTACTCGCGACACCTTCTCACAAACCGTATATGGACCTTCCCATGACGCAGATAGAGCTACATGTAGTCCGGGAATCCTCATCAGCACTTGGTCACCTACACTGAATTCACGGTCTGACTTGTGACGATTAAACTTCTCAGTTCTTTTACTCACAGCATCCGACTCATTAACACACGCCATGTCATGCAGGAGCATAAGCTTGTCCTGCAAGGCAACTACCCAATCACACACGTCCATGTCATTGTATATATCATCCACCCACCCAGAGTACACAAGGTCTAGGGGGGCCAACCATGGCTCTGCCATACACGAGCTCATGGGGGGAAACCCCCGTAGAGCGATTTGGCACTTGCCGAATGGCAAAGAGTGCCATGGGCAGAAAGTCTGCCCAGGTGATTCCTTCCTCTATCGCCTTACTCAACATAGGCTTCAACGTGCCATGGAATCTCTCTAAGGCACCGTTGGTTTGGGGTCGGTACGGGGAGGACTGGATCTGATCACAGCCTAGAATTTCACACAACTTAGCAACAACCTTGCTCAGAAAAACCGTACCCCGGTCGGTCAGGATCTTCGCAGGAATACCCGTCCTAAAGATTATATTGCACATGGCTGATGCTACTGCCTCAGCAGTGACAGATCTTAAAGCCACCGCTTCTGGCCACCTTGAGGCTAAACAAATATACGTCAGCACATACTTCACCCCTCCTCTTGACTTGGGTAAAGGTCCAACTAAATCAAAGGCGACGAAATCGAAAGGCACAGATATCACTTGCCTCTTGACTAATTTAGCTTGCTTGTTGCCTGCCCGGTTGTGTCGTAAGCAGGTATCACACTGATTTACTTTGGCAACAATGTCTCTCCCCAAACCTGGCCATGTAAACCTCTTATTAATCAAACTCCTCATGGCCTTGACCCCGACATGCCCATTCTTATCATGAGCTAAAGTCAAAACATCTGCTCTCCTATTGATGGGAAGGACCAATCGACTACACTTATCACCAACGTTGTCAATTACCTCATGAAACAACAAGTTTTCTCTCCAGACATACCCATTAAGCTGTTTACTCGCCAAATCCCGACATCCTTTCAATGTCTCATCACCCACAATCTCATTCCGAAGCACTTCCTTCTCATCCCTCACAGCCATACTCGGACTACCTAAGCACTCCAACACATCTTCCTCAACACTACCTCCACCCCTATCATTCCTATCACACTCCTCATCTTCATCCAACCTCACCCTTTCTTCCTCATGCACATTACACTCAGCCACCTCGGTGGAAGACTCAGATATATCAGTACCGTCCCCTCTCTCGGGACAACCAGACACTTCAGGTACCACAGCATCCCCAACCTCCCCAGCGGGTTCAGGAATGACGTCCATCACCCCCAGTTTAGAAGGAGAAGGTGGCACCTTACTAGTCTTAACCTGCTCCTTAGTGGCAGCTCCTGAGACTACCCTTGTAGAGGCAGCCCGAGTCACCACCGCGGAGACTGGTACAGGTGGAGGCGAAGCATCCTCCTTACCTGTCGACACCAAGTGACGGAGGGCTTCTCTGTCACACAATTTCTCGAGAGCTACTACTGCTTCACTGTCACTTTCAGGGGGAGCACTAAGGAACACAAAACTTTTCCTATTCCCCTGGTCACTCACAGCAACAACCTGATCAAACTGTCTCCCTCTCAAATCAAAAGACACACGCGCCAGAGGGCGCCTAATAACAGACCCATCAGCCATCACTAAGCTCTTGTACTCACCAGTCATATGGGCTCGATCAACTAGATCAGTCGAAACCATCGACATCACGGCCCCCGAGTCAGGGAGAAAGAAGCACCAGCGACCGTTGCACTTCCCCTTAAACTCTATGAGAGAGCTCTCGGAGGATGCCGCAGCCTGACTTTTGGTCTGATGCCTCTTTGAGGCACTGGATTTCTCGTCCACCTTGCCCCCGTCGCCCTTACTCAGTTTGTCTGCCCTACTTGGACAGTCCCAAGCCTTGTGGCCTTGCTGATTGCAGACGTAACATGTCACATAGGAGGAACACTCACTCCGTCTACACTCAGATGCCTTGTGTCCCACACCTTGGCATTTGAAACACCGGAAACCCTCACTAGATCCATTAGGGCTACCCTTCCTCTCCTCTCTGTGTCTACCCCTCCCATAAACACTCTTTTGGGGGGCACCAGATTTAAGCATCTTTGCTACGTCATACAGGTCCTCATAGGATGTTATGGACCTAGACTCTAGAAGACACTTTTCGGAGGGATACAGGGTTGTGCGGAAAAGGCCAACGACAACTGCCAAGGGAACATCCTTGGCGGAGTCGCAAGACAACGCTAGCCTTTCCATGTTATCCCTTAGTGTTTGGAATCTCGACACATGGTCCATTGCCCTTAATTCTCTCTCCCCCGTCCCGAACAACTTGTCTGTAACGGCGGAACGACTCAAACCCAGCTTCTTTACGAGTGCTCTCTTTAATTGCTCATACGAACACTCACTCTCACTCACCACACCCCTTACTGCCTTTCTTGCCTTTGGGGTCAACTTTCTCAATAAAATTCGTTTCCATTTTTTCACAGACACCTCAAGATCCTTCAAATCGGCCTCTAACCCCATGATGTAGTGGTGAATCTCGTCCGAGTCCCTGTAAGACACAAGAGACTGGATTTCCCGGGACGCATTTTCATTAGACTTTGACGCAAACTGATTGTGCATGGACAAAGTCATAGTTTTTATCAATCGTTTAACATCCCGACTAGAAATATGCTCATTCATATCACACTCACTCTCCTCATCAGACAAATCATCCTCACCATCGCTAATCCCACTTTCCCTAGTAGACCGTGCTACACTAGCACGAGATACGGAACGCTCAGATGCTCTTGTGGACCTGGGGACAGACCTCCTATTTTCCCCCTCACGCCCACTCTCCCGCCTAACCACTGAGCTTCTGCGGCTGGGCCTCACACTATCTCCCTGGGGCTTAGCTCTCACTACACTAGAGTCCAGCCCCACTACAGTGCTATCACCTACGCTCTCATCAGCGTCACTCAAGTCACTCATAATTTCTTTGCTACCCTCAGACACAACAGTAGCACACGCAGTCTCTGGCAAATCCTCCTTTAGCTCCAACAAACGGGTGTCCTCACCTTTTGCTGAAGCTAGGCCTGAATCTGATTCTGTCTCCGAGTACGTGCCGTATTTGGATTCCTTACGGCACTGTCTCTCTCTTCTCTCTCTTGACTGTCCTTCCCTCCCTGACATCCACTCCCACTTGTTGAGGAGACTTCCAGGACACCTGAGAAAAGAAAAACAAATAAAACGCACAACACGCAATGATAAAACACGCAATAAATGAATCTCACGTAAACACACAAATTACGCACAATACGCAAAGAAATGATACACCAACTCAATTGGCCACGTGCGATGAGCACTAAACAGAACGCACAACAAAGTGACACTTCGATACACATACACAAAAGTTTGAAGCCAATGTAGGTCGAAACTCGTGGAGGGACGTTGGCGGACTTCGGTCTGGGGGTTGTAGGTCCAGTGAAGCTCTCCGCGGTACCAACACGGCACAGAGGTATAGTAGGTTACGCACCAGCAACGATGTAGGAGAATCCGGATGAGTGTATAGGCTCAAAGGACTCGGTTGAGGGGTAACTCACGGTAGGTTCTTCCGACAACGCAGGGGAACGGGATCCAACTCGTATCTCGAGGGCTAGATCAAGACGAGCACCGCTGCCGCCAGTTGTGGGGGAATTTGTCGCTGCCACCAGAATCCAAGCGTCGCACAGGAAGGTTGAGAGGGGGGACGACCTCTGCCTCGCCGTGGCCCAATCACAGAAAATAAGGAGTAGACTAGTTAACTGTAATTTAAGGATTGCAAGACTAACAAAACCGGAAGTGCAGCCACGTTTTATAGTCCAATAACCTGGCCACACCCACACACAATTAATGATACACAGAACACCGTACAAACACTTAGCACACACTATTCTACAACACACACACCACAATGATATTCGTTCACAATGACACACACACAAATGTCTCTGTTCTTTCACTCTTCTTTCTTCTCTTTCTTTTCTCTCTTCTTCTTTCTCTTGCCTGGCCCCACATATTTCAAATTCAAATTTTAATAACATTGTTCCTTTAATACAAAATGAGCTATGAAAATAGAAGGTATGAATTTGCCTGACCAATGAAAAATTGCTTCCGCCACCACTGTTATTATTACCAGTGTAATTCTGAAGGGTCACCTTACACAAGTGACAATGCATTTACCTGCAAGGTCCATGTAGACAACTTCAAAGTGTTGATAGAAGAAATGGCTGCACGGCCCCAGGATTATGTGTATGACCATGGTAGACTGACAACAAACACTATTGAAGGATTTATGGGTTGGCTCTAGTGTACCGAAGCAAACGTAGTGATCTTGGTCATGCACACTACACTTGCTAAACGAATATGGCCATCTGTCATAAAGTAACACCAAAAAAGCTCATTTACAGTATTATTTGCTTGTTTACTTTCTTACCTTTTCTTCATGACATTGTAATGTGCAGAATCTGGGTCCCATATGGAAATTGATTTGCCTGATTAGGATGGGGATTGATATACCTGCAGCTGCTGTATCTGCCATTTTGTCAGAGCAGAAAGCCTGGAAAAAAAACAAATCAAGAGATCTAGTGCCAACAATTTTCATAAGCGGTACGTACATTGTGGTGAAATATAAAAATATTAATACTTGAATACACTATTCATCTACTCCTACAAATACTCATAAAATTATCTCTTGAATTATCATCCGTGAATGGCTTGTGTGACATTTTAAAAAAATCCCTTGCTTATATTACAAATAGGAACTTACAGAAGAGAGCAAAGAAAGCCAGGTATGAGGCCGAGAAAAACTTTATGGAGACCTTGAAGGATGTGAGTATGTTGGAGATGGCAAGGGGAAGGCTAACAGCAGCGAGTACCTAGAAGCAAGATCATTTCAAAGTTGACACTCCAGAATGCTGTCTTGACCCCATTGAAGAGCAGGAAAAGCAGTCCTGACAGTGGTAATGGTCACTTCCCCTTCTTGTGCTCTATGACTGTGACGCCACAGGACTGAGTATTTATAAAGACCACCTTACGGACATTGCTGCTAAGGTTTTTAACCCACCAGTTCCACTTCCTGCTTGTGCTTTCTCTTCACTTGTTAGGACAAGCAGAACCATTTCAACTCCTGGTATAGTTTCCAGAATTACTGGGATTACTAGTAATCTCCTTAGGGGGGAAAAGCCACTCTCAATTGTACTGCCAAAATTTATAGAGTGTGCTACATACAAGGAAGAAGCTGTTGAGGGACATGTTCCTACGAAAGTGTCCAGGATATGCTTGTACTTTCTTGAACATGATGGTGAAATATTGTGCGAGGTGAATGGCAACAAACAAAGATATCCTTTAGCACAGGGTGGGCAAGAAATCCCATGCAAATTAACAATTATTGGAAAGCCAAAGCTAATCAATAAAAAAAAATTACTGAAATAATGTCAACAATCTATCTAAATGAACCAATTTACATAAGCAATTTCATTCTTCTATTTCATTAGATGATTGTACAATATACATTGATATGAGGAATAATGAATATTAGTGATTTCAATGTTTGCTTTTAAAATTGCTTTAATTATCAACTTGACTCTGTGCTGTACACTCATATTTTTAATTCATATCACTGATATATCTCAATAATCAGACAATATCTTGTAATTGATCACCTTCCAATTCTTCACTGCTTGACTCTGAATCAGCAAATGGGTCATCAGTTGGCTCGACATAGCCCATATGATCTGGACCAAACACATCCTTCATTAAGAGTTCAATGTCACCTTGCAGAGCATCACTTCTAGTGCAGTCAGGCTTCTTCAGAATCCCTGTGACTTTGAATGACCTTGTGAATTCGATTCCACGATGTCAGTAGCTTTGCAATCCATTCCATTAGTGTGCTTTTAGATGCAGGAGTTATTTTTGCTGCACCAATTTCAGCTTCGCAGACCATTCGCTCACACCACTGTCGTCTAATGTATGATTTGAATGGTTTATTGAGGCTAACATCCAGAGGCTGTAAAACTGATGTACAGCCTCCAGAAATAATGAGCAACTTGGTTCCAATTCTCACAAATTCCTCTTCAGTTAAATGGGCCGAGAATGTGTCCAAGCAAAGAAGTGCTCTATTTTTACCTACATACGGTATCCAAACTTTAGTGATCCACTGGAACATTAACTTCTCATCTGAACTGTGCACACAATACCCTTTGGAATTGTCACTTTTTTTTATCCTCCTTGAAGTTTTTCCTTTAAGAATAACGAATGAGGGCAGCATCTTGCCAGAAGCAGCACATCATAAGGTAACTGTAACTCGAATTTTTTCAGAAGCAGTGGTGCGAACTTTAATACTTTTTCGACCATCAAAAATAGCAAAGACTTCTGCACAAAAAGCTTTTATCTTATCCTCCAGATCCTGGGAAGATTTTGACCGATGTAAGTTCTGCATCGCAATACTAAATTATTCCTTTTCATAAATTTATTCACTGGGCTAATTAGTGAACTGGCTTTACACCTAACAGTTTTTGTTGATACTGGCGCACATTCACGCTTTTTAAGGATCCAAGCTACAAGCTTATTTTACAACTCTGGTGGGTAACTTAACTTTCGACCTTGACCACACCTGTGATGTTGTTTGTTAGGGTTTTTAAACGCTCTTTTTTCCACCTAATGACATTACTATGGCTAACTTTAAAATGCCTAGCAGCCTTACAAATGCCATGGTACCTTGAATAATCAGCTGTATCGATCTTTTCAATCATGGAGATGGCTTCATTACAATGAGTGTAATGATTCCTTGCTTTGTCATCTCTGCTGCAGAGCAATTAAAGAGAAAAAATTGTCATAAAGCCAGGAGCAACAGATGAAGCATTTGTAAGTTAACTTACTAAGTTTATTTTTGCTATAGCTAAATAGTTTTGATATTTAAAAGCCATATGCCTTGATTTTATAGCTTTCAAGAGGTTTTACCAATTGGAAAGATGGAACTGTTGCATTTAGGCAGCATGAATCAAGTGCATGTCACAAGCTTGCCACTGAGCAGTTGCTTACATTACAAATAAGGATGTTGGAGAAATGCTGTGTAAGCAGTTGTCGACACAAAGAGCACTTAACCGGCACTGTCTGCTGAAGGTATTGAGTTGCTTAAAATATTTGGCAAGCAGTCAAGGCAGGGTGTGTAGCATCAGAGGTCATGACAATTATGGTTGATGAGTGCACAGATGTAGCTAACAAAGAACAGGTAAGTAATAACGTCGGACAATTTTATTTGTTTGATTTAGTTTTCTTGAGAAATATAATAAATAAAATAAATTTAAAAAGTAATAAGAGAATTGGACAGGTTATGTCCCTTATCTACATATTAGTATTAAATATACTTTGATTATATGTCACTAATATTGACAAGTTACTCTATATATGTGACCATCTACGGGAAACTTGTCAATATTATAACATTGACAAGTTACTCTATATATATAGGTTGCTGTTGTGCTACGCTGGGTGGATGATAAACTTCAGCCACATGAAGAGTTCATTGGACTCTATGAAGTTGCAACTATTGAAGTATCATCCATAGTTACTCACGAAATAACACAGCTAGTGAAGTATTTTCCTCGCAGGCAGAGTATTTTCAACTGCTTAAAAGATGATATTTCACCAGGAACAGTTGGAGTTCGTGTACTAT
>WLWD01004898.1_pt1 | contig 29928 bp, 23 predicted proteins | sample 6712731 | NCBI WGS metagenome assembly WLWD01 (sample SAMN12718690, study PRJNA576275) | sponge metagenome | isolation source: marine sponge | host: Mycale hentscheli | place: New Zealand: South Island, Marlborough, Capsize Point | collected 2014-11-01
TTTTATTGTTTGTTTATTGTTTGGTTTGTCTTTTCTTACTATGTGTAAAGCATTTGTATGTTTGTGCCCTTTTATAAATAAATTTGATTTTTCTTTCATTGAGTGTATGTTTGTGTGTGTGTTAGTATTTTATATGGCACAGTAGCCATCTTAAAAAGCTTCTAAAATGTGTCGCGTTGAACTGAAGTAAACAGCCTTTTTTTGAACATTTTGTTACTGTTTTCTATTAAGTTCAGTACTGCTAACATAAAATGCTAATAAAAATAGTCGAGCTGTTCTGTGTATTTAGTGCTAAAAGTTAAAAACTCTTCCAGTGCTATATCAATAAGCTGAGACCTTGTACTTCCTATTAAACACTATGGAGGTCGTCCAAAATAATTTGTTGGAAAAAAAACTGACTAGCTTAGATACAATGCTCAAACCAGGTCCCCATTTTGTAGTTCTTGTGCCAGTTTGATCTCTAGCTGTAAAAATATCTAAACCAGCAATTGTGCTAACTCCTAGAAAGTATTGGTAGCGTAGGACAGCCGTACCACAATTCTGCAAGAAAACAACTTTAGAATCTATTTTTAAATCCAAAAGCAAAATCTCTTGAATGTGTAAATACAATTTTGGAAAACAATTTCTATATTTCTAGAAGTGAGGCATAAGATAAATAAGAACGATAAAAAAAACTTTATAACTGAAGTACCGTATTTTGTGAATCGCCATACTGTTTGCACCTCCTTTTGTTATACCTGCTTCCACTGTCCGTTCTACTGGATGAAGTTCAAACCATTTTCTGGTGCCTTTTAACCGATTAACCCCGATTGACGCGTACACGCGTCTAAATTGGAAAATTCGATAACCGCGGAGGACGCGTCAAAGCGTCAAAAATGCGTCTCCGCGTCCACTTCGCCCTACAGCTTTGTGGAGTCAAGGAAGCCACCAATCACAATTGCAGACGATTCTATATTGTTGTAAGTATCTTTTAGGCTTATAAAATACATAGACTTCCATAAGAAAATGTTGAGTAAATTTTGTCACAACAATAAGACTTCCTTCTTATAAAGTATAAATTGAAAATATATTTCATAATAATAATAAAGGTACACAGAATAATTTTTACAAACCAATATTACTTTAGCTATAACTGCTCATTATATGACAAGTAGAAAGCTATCTTGGCAAGTGGAACACTGGCACTTCAGCATCCTAGTGATGAAGACAATATTCTTGACCTGGCACAGCATGGCAGTGACAAGGATGGCAGTGACCAGGATGGCAGTAACTCTGGTGGTAGTGATGAGGAGTTTGATGACAGGAAGAATGACTTCAGTGCTGATGGGTGTAGTGACTGTAGTAGTTACTAGATGGTCAAGGACTCTGCCGAGAGAACGGAATTGATGATTCTGAAAGGTAGCGATTCTACAGGAATTTCAACCACATTCTTTATAGCAAAAAGTAAAAACAAATATTGTTATATAACAGGTGAGACTGCAGGGAGCCCTCTGACATATACTTCTATTATGTTATGACCAGTTGCACTTGATAGTAAGATCACAAGCTATTCTGTCAACAATGCAGCCTACCAGCACATCAAAAGTAAAGACACCTTGGAGTACCAAACTAAATACACTCAAATATTCTATCATTCATTTGTGATGTACTCTTTTTCATACACAAAAGCCAATAAAAAAGCTTCTCTGTTCACAAAATTTATAACAGATGCTCAGTTCAAAATAATACACACCCTAAATAAATATCAACAAATTCTTCCTGATTGTAAGACAAATGTGTACAAAAACACTTTCTCTTACCTCTATGATCCAGTAACAAACTGCTTCAGCCATGAAACCATACTTCCAACCTTACTAGAGTGCTTACTAAGAGCCGCGGTGTGATGCCATAAAAGTTTTTGCCAAACGGTGCGAGTACTTTGTTATTTTTAAGTCGGGAACAGCTCCTTAGCGTCGAATTTATGCTTTCCCAATAGCCTAGAGCGTACTCTATCGTTCGATAATACTGTCCCCGAGGCAATCTTCAACCGTTCATCTTCTCTCTCTCGTTTAGTGTCACCCTCCCACCAAGCAATCAATCCTCTGTGTCTCGCGTGCGCCCGTGACCGCATTACGTAAGGCGCAATTAAAATTATTATTCGCGTGTAATCGGTTAATACAGGGAGAAGAATCATATTTTCTTAATGCGTGTTTGTGTGTTAGAATATGTGACCGGCTCTGAGAAAACCGATCATTGTGAAATGTAAAAAAAACAATTTTATGCGGTAATCTGTAGTTCTATTAAGTCAAAAGCACTTATTATTCGTTTTTCAGCTAGGAGCATCTATGTGGGCTCAGAAAGCCACATAGTTAGCTTCCGAACAAAAATTAAAGTGAAGAGAAAATCGTGTTTAAATGGGTATTGTAAGATTTTTCCCGGCAAAGGGCGACCTCGCGTCCAGAGTTTTTGTACGGAGTTTTTCTTAGTGCTTGTCCAAGACTTCTTTAAAAAAGTTGGTATGCTTTTAGGCTTTAGTACAGTGCTTCCAGCTTAAAGAGTGGATTTTCTAGCTTTTTGGTTAAGGTTGCTAATTCTGCTATAATTTCTCAAGTATGTGTAATAGAAAGCTAAAAATTTGTATTATTATACATTAATGTCATATTAACATACAGACAAAACAATTTTGTGGGTTTGTGGTTATTGTTGTGGTTATAGGTGATGGAACTGGGAGCTTCAAGACAGTGAATTTGGAAGTGTTTAAGCTGAAAAAAGAGAAATTATTTTTCCTTATCTCTATAACTTGGTATACTGATACTTTAATACCAGAAGTTTCATATGAGCCAGATTTTGTGGGCACACGAAAGTTGAATCTCGAAATATTTTAAATTTTAAGAAAAAAAGTGTTTAAGCCAGGATTTTTGAATTTATTGAGTTATATCTCTAAAAATTTGACACATGATGTAAAATTGCCTTAAAATTATTATGTATAACTTTGGTAGCTATACCTTGAAAATTAAGTGAGTTGTGGCTGTTTTTCACCAAAAAAAATTTACGCACGGTAAGGGTCATCAAATGATGACGTTTAGAGCGAATTGTGGGCCGTTAGTCCACGTAAACGCGACGTCACAAAACAGCGCATGCGTATTTGTGCAAGGGCGCCAGTTTACCGCTAATTGTTACACGGGTATGGCTGATTTAGCTACGGCTGTATCTCAGGCCCTAGGTATCAAGTTTTACGGCGCTATTATACTGCCTATCACGGCCAGCGTTTTAGCTTCCGTCTGGAGCTGCTGCACAACCCGTAGGACTCCAACTGCATCGCCCTGATGTTGTCCGAATACCGAATGCTGGGAGCCTTGGGAGTATTAAACTCCTTCAGCTTTTCTTCAGCTCTTGAAAAAGATGACCACTTGGATAGGCTTGGCTCCACGTTAGTAATATACCAGTCAACAATTCTGACTGATTTCGACTTCGTTTACTGCTGCTAGTAGAACGATGAGAATCCATACAGCCGATTGCAGTTAGGGAAAGTCCCGTCTTACCGGGGAAATAACCGTTCGACCTTAGCTCGTTAACTAGTTACGTTTAATGACGAACTACCGCAAAATCTTGACGTCAAAAAAATGGCGTAAAATGTATTAGAGTGAATGAGAAAAGTGCTGTTCTCCGTTTTCCATTCTCTAAACAGGCAGTTTTACTATTGTAAACATTGTTGGGTTGATGGAGAAAAGGTATGTGTATGTTAAATGACTGTAGTGAGGGTCTATACAGTAGTTTAAAAAAATCCACTCTTTAAGTTGGAAGCACTGTACTTACTAGTCATACTGAGTAAGCTAGAGTTTGTGTTGTAAGCTATTCTTCCTGTGGCCATTTTTTGCTTTAGCTTCCACGGGCGTCATAGAAACAGTGACTTGCTTTCTCCAATTTCAGCTGGTACTATTAGTACGGTAGACTGCCATAACTAAAACCCTTTTTTTATCAATGAAGCTTTAGCTCAAATCAGCCGAAATTTTAACCTTCGGTAGTTTGCTAGTAATGTTGCAAAAAACGCCAGAAACATATTTTTGATAAAATTTATGTAAATTGACTTTACTGTGCGTTTTACTTTTTAATTGATTGTCATAATGGTCGATTTTTTCATAGCCGGTCATTTATGGTGTTAGTGCTTTATGTTTGTGTGTTTGTATGTTGTATTTAGTCAATATTGTGTATAATTAGTATGTACATGCATTTGTTTACATTATTTATTGTTGTTAATAATAATATTGTTATTTTGTAGCGTTGTTTTTATTTCCAGTTGTATTATTAATTATGAAGTGTTTATATAGCACGTGCATTGCTTGTATAAGGATAGATTGTTTGTGTGTTAGCATGTTTCATACATTTGTTGTATTTAATGTCTGGTATAAATTTGTTTGTGTGTTAGTTTTTAAAGTCTTGCATTAGAACAAACATCTGAAGCAATTTGTTTGTTTGTCATTATTTACTTTATTATTTGTGTATTTATTTGTTTATTTGTATTTAGAGAAATCTCCATCATCCTTTAGCCTCACTTCACTGGGAACACTGCCATACATGGAGGGAGAGTGTCTGGCCTCTACAATGTGCAGTACTACAGAATAAAGTACTGCTACTAGATTATGATGGCAGACTTCACATCTCTACTGACCTACACTCATGGACTACTACTCATGCCCCATATGGAGGCTCGTCCCTAACTACCTACCAGTCTAAGTTTGTATTGGTTGGTGGACTGCATCCCTCCACTGACGAACTCACTAACTCTCTGTTGACTAGTACTACTGGTCTAGACTGGAAGCCATCGCTACGTGCCATGCCTACTCCTCGCTACGTAGCATCATCAGTTAGTGGAGGATCACCAGAGGTCCTGGTCGTGGCTGGTGGGAGTGTCTCACCTGGCAAGCACTTGGACGTAGTGGAATTTCTACTCAACGACCACTGGACGACTACAGACTCACTTATTTCTTCATGCATTGACATGCGATCAACATTCCATGAAGGCAACTTCTACTTCACAGGGGGATTTAGCAAGGAGGAGATTCTATTTATATGCAGTTTAGAGTCTCTCATAGCATCTGCTAGTAATGGCAGGACAACTCCACTAACAATATGGAGGACAGTAGACACACCTACTGACATCTTCGATATTGCCACGTATTTATCTAATCTAATCGGCATCGATGGATATTCTGCAGTTAGCAGTTACTCCAACAGAACAGAGAAGTGGATTGAGACTACTAGTGAGGGAGATGGACCAGACCAGGAGGGTGGATGTATAACAACTGCAGTATTAACAACTGGACAGTTAATAATGGCCAACACAAATGGAGTGTATAAAGGAACTCTGTCAGGTTAGTGTATTCAAATAGCAGCTCCCTCTAGAAGCCTTCCTGACTGAATTCTGTCAGGTTAGTGTATTCAAATAGCAGCTCCCTCTAGAAGCCTCCCTGACTGAATTCTGTCAGGTTAGTGTATTCAAAATACTTTAGCCTGCAGTAATATTGGTTTCTTTTCAGTAAGTTCATATTAATATAGTTTCTTTAAAATACTTTTATAGATTATTGTTATGGAGATTGTCCATTATTCTACTAAATATTTGTTTACTATTATTTAGTAAATAATGTTTGAAAAATGTATTAACATGTTAATTATTATTAATTGTTAGGCATTTACTAATTTTTATGACATCTAAATTGCAGGTGGTACTTGGCAGCTGCTACTATTGGCAGCTGTTTTTATTTCAGCTGCTTTTGCTGGCTTAGCTCCAGCATTCCATCCTCATTTGTCTAAAAAATATATGGCTAGTTTGTATGTATAGTACAAGAATCCTGACTGTAATACCTGTGATTATAATAACCCACTACTATCATCTCCTTTTTTTTTTGCATCTCCTTTCCCTTCCTAACTTCTTCCCTGTCTCCAATTATTTCTTTTAAGTTCATCTCCCTCCTCCTCTCTTTTCCTCTGATTTTGTATGTATAAATGATAAACACATATGTGACAGGCTCTGCGAAAACCAGGCATTTCGGGTAAAAATTGAAATTGAGATATAGGCTCCAGAACTAAGTCATCGGGAAAATTCTTTCTTTCTCCTATTTTTGTTTTTTGCAGAATTAGTCTTAGTGACCCTTACTCTAAGTCTATGCCAAATTTCAAATGTCAAAACAACTTAAAAGACCTCAAGCGTGCTGTGGAAAGACAAGCTACTTTTTATTCTCTCTCGTTCTCGAAGTACAATAAATGGGGAATGGGTGGAGTTTTAAACAAGCTGCTAAAAAAACGGCATAGCTTTGAGACTATTGCATGCAATCTACAGCTTACCTCTGGCTGACAGTTAACTCCTACATCGAGTAGGGTAGCCAAGGATTCCGACAAGACAGGCTCCGAGACGCTCTGAAAGCTAAAAAGAACTCTACGCAAAACTTCGTTAGTTGCCGTTAAAAAGCGGCTGCACAATTTAATTGCGTATGCGGAGTACGCCGTTAAGTATACGGAAACGTTAATTATACCGGAAGTGGAAATTCAATTTATGTTTTCACGATTCCTAGTTCAATTGCTTTGCTGAATACAGCCCAGTTCAACTGCCAGTTTCTGTGCGAGTCAGAGGTTTTACCCTCCAGTATTTTAGCACTAAGTTGAGATAAATTGTAGCTTTTTATTAACATAAAAAACTCGTTTTTTTTGATTTGCCAGAAATGCCTGGTTTTCCCAGAGCCTGTCACATATTTATAATGTTGTTGTTGTTGTTGTGTAGTGATATCCTATTCACCAGACAACCAGTTCATATCCAATGTCGTGTCCAGACTAGAGGCAGTTATGGGCATTGACATTGAGTCTATCCTGGCCAACAGTCACTCTCAGCTAACACAATCTACTGGAGTAGAACTACCAGACCTTGACCCACAGACAGATCCTGTGTATTATGTAGAACAAGTTATTGTCACATGGCATAGACTACATAATCCAACATGGCAACAACTACTGGACGTCTTACAAGATATTGGACTAGCAGAGCTGAGTCAGCAAATTGACTCATTCATGAGAGGTAAGAATCATTTTTGAAATAGTATATTTGTAATCGTATTTTGTGTCATGTACATTTTAATAATGTTTATGTATGCAATACTATTTTTACACTGTATAATGAAGTCTATTTAAGGTGCTGATAGGTATTTTATAAATATGATTGTTAGACATCAGTATTTTATATTTGTTGGATTAATTTTATAGTCCAACAAAGTCTGTATTTATTTGCTGTGATAGGTTACTACAAGATTGAAGATGCGTACAAGCACTTCATTGTTTCCAAGGATGTGCTGGAGCTTCTGTCTTTAAAGTTGATGTTTGTTGGTCCTCCACGACAAGGCAAGAGTACAACTCGCCGTCGAGTTAGGAAAGAGATCATAGATCTTCTGTCAGCAGGAGAAGAGGAGCAGATTCATGGCAGCACAGGCACAGTGGAGTGTTCCAATATGCTAGTCCAAGGCTCGTCTGATCCAACTACAGCAGAAAGGAAGGCAAATTGGACCATTGTATGGAATCTCACTGAGGAAGCATCTGTACTCTTTCACAGTCTCAAAAGTAGTTTGAAGACCAAATCCACTTCTGAGAGTAGTACAAGTATTTCCCATAAAGATAGAGAAACCGCAAAAATTGTCCAACAAGATGGCAGTGGTTCAGAGCAGTCTGCGGAAGAATTGCCACAATCTACTTTACTAGAATTTACCGAAGGTAAGCCATCAAGACAGAAGGAATCCTCTCCAACAAATGTCCAACTCTCTGATGAGGTGGCAACATCACAAGATTATTCCGAAATAGCTGCCATATTCAAGAAAGTGTCCCAACAACCAGAGTTTCTTGAAAATTTGAGGCATTCTTTCAGAGCTTTCTTAAGGATGGAGGACACTGGAGGTCAGCCTGAGCTGATGGACATGCTACCAGCACTCACCATAGGACCTGGCCTCTACTTGCTGTTCTTTAACTACATGTTCCAATTAAATGAGGAGTATGGGGTCTTTTATCAGAGAGCTTCAGGAGAGACAAGTGCACCAGAGAAATCTGAGTTTACTCTTCAAGAGATGCTTTTGCGCACTCTGGCCAGTATATCTTGTTTCAGTTCCTCTTCCCATCTTCAACCTCTACCAGGAACAGACAACTCAGCCATTGGTGAGATACTGGAGTCCTCCAAGTCAGTAGTGTATATAGTGGGTACTCACAAAGACAAGGTCTCTAAGGAAGACATCGCTACAGTCGACTCAAAGCTTCAAAAAGTGATTAGAGACACTGACTTCTACAAGAAGGGCATAGTTCAGTTCTGCTCACAAGACAAGCTTGTAGTTTCTCTGGACAACATGGGAGGAGGAATAGAAGAGATCGATCACTTGCATCAGCTACTAGAGAATGCCATGGAGAAACACTTTAAGAAGCTAAAAATTCCAGCCGTGTGGCTCCTGTTCAGCTTGTGTCTTCGCATGAGAGAAGTGAAGACAGCCAGCCTGGAGACCTGCTTGGCCTTGTCCCATGCCTTCAATATGACACACTACGAGACCAAAGCAGCACTGTGGTTTCTTCACCACCATGCCGGTGTTGTGATGCACTTCCCCAGTGTGCCTGGTTTGGAAGACCTGGTCATCATAGACATTCAGGTAGTGTATGACAGTATCACTGGTGTCATTCTCAAAGCCATGAGCTTTGATAGCGTAGGTCAGGCCACATCCGAGAGATTCAGGAAGACAGGTCGATTCACTATGACAGATTTGATATCAGCTACAGCTGACATTTCAGGAGATCTGATTCCACCAGAGCAACTGGTAGCTTTGCTAGCATATCTTCACATTGTAGCCGAGATTGTGTCAGTCAAATTTTCTGATACTAACTCAGTCTTAGAAGAAGGGAAAGAATACGTCATGCCTTGCGTGTTAGAAAAAACTAGTTCAAAGGAACTTGACCTATTCCACAAAGAATCCTGTAGATCATGTTTGGTGGAGCCTCTCTTGATGTACTTCAGTAGTGGGTTTACTCCTATGGGACTCTTTTCTGCTTCAATGGCTTGTTTCATATCTAACAAGTCTTTCTCTTTCATTAGAGAAGGTGTCAAGAAAAATATGGTGCACTTTATGTATGGATTTAAACGAATTCGTGTAGCATTCATATCTCGATGCAAATATTTTGAAGTCGTAGTTTCGTGTGATCCTACATTCCAAGACTCCATTCACCACGAATGTACTGCTCTAAAACAAGAAATAGAGGCCACTCTAAAGAAGGCTAGTTCCAGAATGAACTACAACAGCTACATGGACTACCAGTTTGCATATGACTGTCGTTCACATGAAGGAGGGAATCATCTCGGGTTAGTTCATGAAGCAGAGTCCATTCCTTCAGTCATGGCTTGCGTCATCAATTCACAAGGAATTGCACTTCAGAACAGACACCTCGTTTGGTATGGACAGGTATGCAGGAATAGACTATGTACTCTAACTTGTAATAACTATCTGTTGTTTATTTTGTATTAGAAATATGAGAAGAAAGATACTGTGGTCGAGATCTCTGAAAGTAAGTCAAGTTCTGTTTGTATTTATAATAATTGAAAGTGTTTTATTATTAGGTGGCAATAATTTGAGTATATTTCTGAGTGTGTACCCTGACTTGGTCCTCTCAGTGACGCCTTGTGTCATGACAGTAGCTGATCACTGCTACAGTATTGGACTCGTAACTGAAGATGCCTATGACCAACTCATCCAGCGCATGGACTTGACTGACAAGTACAAAGCAAGAATTCTTTTAGGCAATGTCCGTTCAGTCTTATCATCCAGACCCTCAGCTCTCAAGGAGTTTGTTACTATCTTATCTGAAGTGGACTATTGTAAGCAAGTGGCAGATACAATACAGCAACGGCTCTAGTAAGTATTTGGTTTTTATTGTAGTATTGTTATTATAATTGGTATTGTTTGTGTTCGGGACCGAACAGAGGATCACCTTCTTCTCTACACTCAAGCTCGGCCGGCCCGACTTCACTACACAACGGAAACTAAATTTCACACCTATTATTATGTTTCACTTTGCTTAACTGATGTATTCTCACTTTCATTTTACTTCTAATCTTTGCTACTTATTTGTAACCACCTCTATTCACCTTTAAGTTCTAATACTACGCAACACCCTTTACCAAATCTCATTTCCCGGGAACAGTAATGAGATTCATACAAACCATAGAACCGCATCCGATACATTTTCTTCATAAACCGACTTCATCCGCACACACTCTGACGTCTCATCTCTCCCAGACCTCTTGCTATTCTTATCTCTAAATAATCCATTATCTAAACTGCTGGCCAGTAATTAAGTTAATTCCCCTAGCTACTAATTAGCACTAGGCCGAATAACTAGTTCTGCCATAGTCTGGGAAAGGGACGTCAACATTGGTCCTTCGAGCCCAGCGACTACTACATCTCTCCGCTGGTTATTTGGGAAGCCGGAGCCGGAACTTCATCTTCATCCGGAGCCGCCTCTCTCACCTCTGACGCGGACGACTCGAGTGCCGCATCATCTGCTCCAAGACTTCGCACGGCGAAGCCCTGCTCAATTTCCACCAGAGTCTCACACCTCGTGGAATCTCTCGTAAGTTGTCAATTATCTTATCCACCTTGTCTTTTCTCGCACCTTAGGTATGTCTCTCGTATTGTCGGAAGACGTCCGTGCCGCAGTGCGCGACTTGGAAGTCAAGCGTGGTAGCAGACGTGGCAATGTCACCAAGCTTCATAATCGGGTCGTCAAAGCCATCGCCGACGGTCCCGACCACATTCAGGCCTCCTCACTGCAAGTGCTGGCGTCTCAACTCTCCGCCGCTATTGATGCTCATGCGGCCATCCAGGCCCAGCTCGAGGAGTCTTATGAGTCCTTCCCGGAACTCCGATCATCGGTCAAAGAAACCGAAGACACCGATCTGCTCGACACGCATGTTGAGTGGAAGGCATCCGTGGCCAACGTTCTGGTTGCCCTTCCGCTTAGAAGGCAAGCCATCTCCCTCTTAACTGACATCGAGGCTGCCATTGCATCTCCAATGCCGGACTCGCCATTCTACCGCAATTCTGTGGACAAGTTACATTCTCGACGAGTCTCCATCATTGACTCGTCGACGGAATTCTTTCACGACATGCCTGAACTGCGCACCGTCTGCGACACCGTCGTGGACCGCATGAACCATCTATTCACCATGACGGCTGCCGCCTGCAAGGAGGCCGCAGCCCCCACACCTATCATCACTCCAGCACCTGCAGCTCCCACTCCTGATCGTCACTCGTTGAACATTGAACTACCCTCCTTCGATGGTGATCCTTTCAAATGGGCGAACTTTCGTACCATGTTCACCATGACTGTCGACAAGCGAGCGAAAGGACATACCCCTTTGGAGATCAAAGGTCTCCTTATCAAGACTGTCAAACACCAAGAGGGACTTCGCGTCCTGCACAACCTCCCATTCGTCGACATGCCTCTCTCCGACATGCTGGACCGACTGGAAGCCATCTATGGCACACCTGAGATCATCGCACCCTTGATCATCCGCAAGATCAAGTCAGTTTCTTCTTGCAACCTGTCCCTGCAGGACATGGACTTCGTCTACGAGAACTTCATTCTGCCCTACCAGAAGTTTTGCGCTCTCGTACGGGACTCGCTGGAATCGTTCCTTGCCTTGTCTGCCTCTGGCTTCATGAGCTCGGAATGTCGCCGTGAGTGGCTGCGACACCGTCAACCTGACACACCACCGGACATGGACAATCTGTGCAAGTTCATCGAGCTCCAATGCCGTGAACTCCGTGGCTCCACCACTCATGAACCCACTCCCTCCAACTCCTATCTGCTACCCACTCCGCCTGCTAGACCACCTTCGCCGAGGGCTGACCGTCATAGACCTGCACCTGTGTCTTCACTTCCCCCCCGGAGGTCCGCACTCCACTGCGCGGTGTGCGGCGAGCAACACTCCATCGTCAGATTTCCCACCTTCGCAGGATATGATGTCGAGAGGAGTAACAGCACCATCAGAGCACGTAAGCTTTGTCTTAATTGTTTTGCTGATGGGCACGGCTGTAAGTCGTGTCCTAGTAAATACTCATGCAGAACTTGTAATGGTCGACACCATTCTCTCCTCCACCGAGGGCGAGAGACACCCACTACCAGCACTGCTGCAGCCGCACCCACACCTGCCGCTGCACCGGTTCAGACGACCCAGACAGACTCCACCCCCAGAGGTGTGGCGTCTCTCTACTCCGCTCTGGTCTCCTTCAATGTGGGAGGTCGGACCGTGCTGGCTCGCGCACTGCTGGATGCCGGAGCCTCCATACCTCTCATGACAGAGAGCCTAGCTACCTCTCTAGGTCTGCCGCGCAGGCATGACCCCATCCCGATCACAAGAATTGCTGGCACAGCCAGATGTCAGTTTACTGTAATGTGCACTGTGTGTTCTGTGGATTCCAGGTTTCAACTCCCTGATGTCACATTCACTCTTATTCCATCCATCGAACCCATACCAAAACCCGCCAACACTGCTGAGATCCTGAAGCAACCAGACCTTCGACACTACTCCCTCGCAGACAACGATCTCGGGGGACGCGTGGATCTAGTCCTGGGCATTACCCAGACGTCTGCTCTCACCACGGGAACGCCATTCCGTGCTGGAGAGCTCTTGGCATTGCCCACCCAGTTAGGGCTCTGCCTCTCTGCTCCTCTGGACAACGCAGCAAGGCCGGCTGTAAACACCATCACACCCAAGCCATAACTAGAGGCCGACTTGTCTCAACTCTGGGAACTGGATAAAGTCCCTGAAGCTTCTCCACTCACCGAGGATGAGCAGTCCGCCCTGGATCAGTTTAACTCAACCTGCACTCGCGTCGACGGGCGCTACTCCATCTCGCTGCCTAGAGTAGCGTCACTCCCTGAGCTGGGGGACAGCCGTCGACAAGCCCTCTCTCGACTCCATAGCAACGAGAGATCACTCCAACAAAAGGAAAAACTTCAAGCCTTCAACGCTGTGATTGGGGAATACTTCACCTTGAGCCACGCTGAGCTGGTACCTCCCCAAGAACTCAATCGCCCATCGTTCTATCTGCCAGTCCACGCTGTCATGAAGGAAAGCTCGACGTCCACAAAACTTCGAGCTGTCTTCGACGGATCTGCACGGACCACCACCGGCTGCTCCTTCAATGACCAGCTGCTGCCGGGTCCGAACTTATACCCACCGCTCCTCAACGTCCTGGTACGGTTCCGGTGCCATGATGTTGCAGTCTCTGCGGACATCTCCAAGATGTTCCGCGAGATCCTGCTCAATCCGGAGGAGCGCGATTGGCACCGGTTCCTGGTCCGGATGCCTGACAATTCCATCAAGGATGCCCGGATGCGACGGCTTACTTTCGGCATTAAGTCGTCGCCATTCGCGGCTACCCAAGTCCTGCGTCATCACGCCGAGTCGACACTCTCTTCACATCCCTCTGCTGCCAATGTCATTCTCAAAGACTTTTACGTAGATGATGTCTTGACTGGGGCTTCCACCACTTCTCTCGCACACGGACTCTTCAAGGAACTTTGCTCCTCGCTCTCGGGTGCTGGAATGTCCCTACGCAAGTGGCGGACGAACGATCCCGAACTGCGAACACTAATCCCTGCGGACCTCCTGGAAACTGAGGCATGCACCATCTCTCCTGCGTCGCCCAAAGCTCTTGGAGTGCACTGGAACACATTCTCAGATGTACTCCACGTAGCCGTTCCTGAGTCTCCGCCGGACTTCTCGCACGTCACCAAGAGGATTATTGCGTCGATCACGGCCGGCGTGTTCGACGTTCTGGGCCTCTTCTGCCCAGTTGTGATCTCCGCACGAATCCTGTTCCAGGACACTTGGCGTCTTGGCCTGTCATGGGACGAGGACGTGCCCCCAGACCTACTAGACCGATGGCGGAACTGGATGTCGGACCTTCCCTTGATCCATGAACACCCAGTGCCCCGCCGAGTCTTCACTTCACCTTCCAAGGATCGTCGTATCACCTTGCACGGGTTCTGCGACACGTCTAACGTCGCCTATGGCGCCGTCATTTATGCCAGAACTGAATCTCCGGACTCTTCAAGTAGCACCGCTCTGGTCGTAGCTAAAGCCAGAGTGCTGCCAACCAAGCCCCTGACAACACCCAAAGCAGAGTTGTCTGGCGCACTTCTACTCGCAAAATTAATGTCACATATCCTCGCACTTCTCAATCTCCCTCTCGACTCTGCATTCGCCTGGACGGACAGCAGCATTGTTCTCCACTGGTTGCCGAAGTCACCCACCTCACTCCATCGCTTCGTGTCCAATCGCGTCGCTGCGATTCAGGAACTTGTGCCCGCACATCATTGGCGTCACGTACCTACCCTGCAGAACCCTGCTGACCTAGCCAGCAGGGGCGTCCGAGCAGCAGATCTGCTTGCCTCCAATCTTTGGTGGCACGATCCAGACTGGCTGTCACAGGCTCCCGAACACTGGCCACCTCCTTTCAGGGCCAAACCTACCCTCCCTATCTTCTCTGTCACTATCAAACCTCCCTCAGATCTTTCTGATCCCCAAACCGCTTTCCTTGTTAACCTTGTATCTATACATTCCTCTTTCTTTTCCCTCGTTCGTGTGCTGTGTTACGTGTTTAGGTTTGTCAACAATTGTCACTCCACTCCCGACCAGCGCATCACAGGACCCCTCACATCTGCCGAGATCGACTACTCTAAGTCCACCCTCTACAGACTCTCACAACTCCAATCCTTCCCTGCCGCGTTCGCCGCCGCTCGCACTCACTCTCCTCTTCCGAAAGGACACCCTCTCCACCATTATCATGTCTCACTGTCTCCTACTGGTCACCTGGTTGTGCACAGCCGCGTGCGTAACCCGGATGCACCCAGCTCTCCATCCTTACTGGTTCCTCTCTGTACTAATTCCGGACTCACGCGTCTGCTTCTCACCTCCTTGCACCGTTCGTACGGTCATCCTGGCACGTCTACCCTCCTTGCGATCATCTCCAGTTCCTTTGTTATCTCTGGCGCAAGGAACTATCTCAAGGGTGTGTCCAGGCGGTGTGTCGTTTGTCAGCGAGTGTTGGCCCAGCCTGTATCACAGGTTATGGGTCTTCTCCCTGCTGTCAGGACCACCCCTGCACCTCCCTTCGAGAACACTGGAGTCGACTTTGCCGGTCCGATGACCCTGCGCACCGGCTACACACGCAAACCTGTGTATCTGAAAGCTTACGTTGCGGTCTTCGTGTGCATGGCCACCAAAGCCGTGCACTTGGAGCTGTGCGAAACTCTCTCGACGCAAGACTTCTTGGCCACCCTCAAACGCTTCATCGCGAGGCGTGGCTGCCCTGCTCATGTTTTCTCGGATAATGGCACCAATTTTGTCGGGGCCGCCGAGGAGATTCGGGCCATCCAGAAGATGACCAAATCCGAGAAACACAACAACGACCTCATGAACTTCTGCAGCACAACAAACATCACCTGGCACCACACTCCTCCCAGAGCGCCGCACTTTGGGGGGCTGTGGGAAGCCGCGGTAAAAGCTATGAAGACCGAACTTTGCAAGATCATAGCACCACACCCTCTCACCTGGTCGGAACTGACCACAGTTCAGGCTGAAGTCGAAGCCTGTCTCAATTCAAGACCAATCGTACCCTTGCATGCCAGCGACCTGGAGGAGGACAACGTCTTAACTCCAGGCCACTTCTTAGTGGGCCGCCCCTTGAGAGCTATGCCCTCCAAAAGACCATCCTCAGGAAAGACATCTCTTCTCCGACGATGGAACCTCACCGAGAAACTCAACGCAGACCTTTGGCGCAGTTGGAGCTCTTCCTATCTGTCCAGCTGTGCCACTAGGGCTAAATGGCTCCGCCCAGGGAACGCCTTCCACACAGGCGACATCGTCCTGGTCAAGGACGAAAGCCTCAAGTCCAGAAACTGGCCATTAGCCCTCATCTCTCAATTGCATCCAGGAGATGATGGTGTACCTCGAGTTGCCACACTTCGCTGTAGAGGCAGGACCTACACACGTCCAACCAACCGCCTAGTTCCACTTGTTACTGACTCAGATGAGGAGGCGCATCCTACCTCTTCTGCTTCACTTCACTCTACTTGATTCGCTACTCTCCTCAAACCCTCCCCCGGAGTATGTTCAGGACCGAACAGAGGATCACCTTCTTCTCTACACTCAAGCCCGGCCGGCCCGACTTCACTACACAACGGAAACTAAATTTCACACCTATTATTATGTTTCACTTTGCTTAACTGATGTATTCTCACTTTCATTTTACTTCTAATCTTTGCTACTTATTTGTAACCGCCTCTATTCACCTTTAAGTTCTAATACTACGCACCACCCTTTACCAAATCTCATTTCCCGGGAACGGTAATGAGATTCATACAAACCATAGAATTGCATCCGATACATTTTCTTCATAAACCGACTTCATCCGCACACACTCTGACGTCTCATCTCTCCCAGACCTCTTGCTATTCTTATCTCTAAATAATCCATTATCTAAACTGCTGGCCAGTAATTAAGTTAATTCCCCTAGCTACTAATTAGCACTAGGCCGAATAACTAGTTCCGCCATAGTCTGGGAAAGGGACGTCAACAGTTTGTGTAATAAAATGGTGGATTGAATTATGTGTGAAAGAATTCAACACTACAAAATGAGGACATTTATTTTAAACATTTATTTTAAAAGGCAAACTATGTACTCATCATTTAGAATGCACTTCAACTCGAATCTCATCACAACCACACATTCAGTTTGTTATTTTTAGAATAAAAAGATTACTGTGAAAGAATACAGACATATGGAATGAATGTAAGTGAAATGGAGGCTGTAGTGGGAACAAATAGAATAAAAGTTTGAGTTTAATGGAAACAACTTCTTTTGACACTCATTGAAACTATGGGATGTTTATAAGTTTTTAACAGTCAATTTACAATGACCAGATCAATCCCTATGTGTCTCAATATAACAGCTCAATGATTTAGGTAAAGGGTCGATCCGGCGAGCCGTACCTCCGGGTGGATTTTTATGTTGTAGGTTAGTCTCGCAAGCCAGGCTGAGCGGTGAGTACCAGATCTGGCTACCCGGGAAACTTTGCTGAGCATAGTTTAGATGAGTTGGGGAGCGTACAGCAGCGTGTATTCTTGTTTTACTTGTTCCAAAGTGTCTTTGAGCATCTCTTGTATAATCTCCAAGACAAAGATGCCTTCTCCTAATCAGACCCAATGGTCGTAGTCTACCTGAACGGAGGAGGTCACGTGGACTATGCAGAGGTGAGCAGGTAACACTGATTCCTATGGCAGATATCATCACTTAGTAGAAGCTTACTAATAATACAGTAGCTATGTAGATTTAGTATAACTGCAAGATGAACATGATGACTATGATAATGATCATCAATAATTGAAATATTTACTTAAGAGCATTGCTAGAGAAAATGTGTCACTTCAGCATACATCATCTTCACTGATCAGTTATTAGAGCTTGCAATTAGAGATGCATTGATAATCTATCAGTCTATCGGTTTATCACATACAGGGCTAGCAGAAATGCAATGATTTTATGTGGGCCGTTACATTGGGAGTGACCTTTCTTAGCATATAGCTAGCTACACTCAACCCACTATGTACCACATATAGATGGGCCTTAATTAGAACTGCACATGTCCTATTAATTGCCTTGTTTAATTGTGTCATGTGCTGTGAAATTTTCCCCATGTTTGGCTCTGCTACCGACATATGCATGCATATATGTGACCGGTTTTGGGAAAATCGACCTAAACGCGGCAAACAATTTTTTTCAGTATCCCCGGGTAAAGCCTTATGGGTCGATTTTTTTCGAAAAAAAAATTATGGCAGAAATGGATAGACACCAGTTAGCTCTAGCTTATGACGCAGTTGTAAGCTCTTGCGTGCTCTAGAACTCACACTAGGAGGCTAGAAACACTAGCCGGTTGGACTCGTGTACGGAGAGTTGCTAAGAAATTATTGGCGGGCTTTTCACTAACGGCGGGAAAAAACTGTTCCTAACTAATTCACTTACTATATTCTACATAATTCACGTACTCACGCAATTCTCGCCATCATAGTTTCTTAAGGAGCCTGCATTAAGCCTTTTAGACTTCTTTCAATCCGCCAGTAACCGGTTTATTCCACAGTGTCCCGGAGACACGCAGTAATAGTATACGGACACAAGCCACGCCCCCTGACCTTAGCAACGCCTTTACCCGGCGTTTTTTTTCGAAATCAGCAATAATAAGTTTAGCAAAAATACTGAAGTGTTGTAGTGCGTAGGGCGAAGACGGCTTGTGCTACAGCTTCTAAATTAGGAGGACGGCATCCCAGGGCCCCGTGCAGCCTACTGGTAGAATAAATTAGAAAACGTTAGATGCCGCGTTTAGGTCGATTTTCCCAAAACCGGTCACATATGTCTTACAGGGATGAGCCATACCATGTCTATAAGGCCTAACATGCTGATCAGCTCTCTTTAAAGTCTCCATTGCTTGACTGTGGGCGGGTTGTGTGTGTATGCCACAGAGTCCTTTCCATCTAGTGAGTGACCTAAACTCAATACATGATAGTTCAATTCCTTGAATTGTATCTACATTTAGTTGTTGATTTATATTTTGTTTTATTGTTGTTGTTGTTTTTTTTTTGTTTTTTTTTGTTGTTGTTATTTTTTATTTGTTTGTTTGTTTTTTCCTTACTTTATTAATGAAATGGACATCGTATTGTCCATTTGATGTCCTAGTATAAAGGACCGTCATGCAGGGTTTTGTGCGTGATTTTTCACTGGCGGTGGGAGACACTGTGTGTAATTGACCACACACAAATTGGTTTGATTCATATTACTTTGATTCAAATTAAAAGTGTATACTTCACACTGATCAGCACATGCTTGATTTTATATTCTTACAGCTCATAGATTCCAATAGAACATAGCTGGTGTAGTTCTTGTACCGTGACAGAGGGACTTTAAATCTCTTAGGTCCTTCAGGACAGGGCTTCTATATGTCAAGTCCCTTAGATTGAGTTGTTAGGAATTAGGTCACCATGGTGTCCACTTCATTAGGTCACCATGGTGTCCACTTCATTGGGTCACCATGTGTCCACTTCATTAGGTCACTATGTGTCCACTTGTGTCCACTTCATTAGGTCACCATGTGTCCACTTCATTAGGTCACCAGTGTCCACTTCATTAAGTCATCATGTGTCCACTTCATTAACCATGTGTCCACTTGATTAGGTCACCATGTGTCCACTTCATTAGGTCACCATGTGTCCACTTCATTAGGTCACCATGGTGTCCACTTCATTAGGTCACCATGTGTCCACTTGATTAGGTCACCATGTGTCCACTTCATTAGGTCACCATGTGTCCACTTCATTAGGTCATCATGTGTCCACTTCATTGGGTCACCATGTGTCCACTTCACTAGGTCACCATGTGTCCACTTCATTAGGTCATCATGTGTCCACTTCATTGGGTCACCATGTGTCCACTTCACTAGGTCACCAGTGTCCAATTCATTAGGCCACCATGTGTGTCCACTTCATTAGGCTACCATGTGTCCACTTGATTAGGTCACCATGTGTCCACTTCATTAGGTCACCATGTGTCCACTTCATTAGGTCACCATGTGTCCACTTCATTAGGTCACCATGTGTCCACTTAAGTCACCATGTGTCCAATTAGGCACCATGTGTCCACTTCATTAGGTCACCATGTGTCCACTGTCACCATGTGTCCACTTCATTAGGTCACCATGTGTCCACTTCATTAGGTCCCATGTGTCCACTTCATTAGGTCACCATGTGTCCACTTCATTAGGTCACCATTGTCCAGGTCACCATGTGTCCACTTCATTAGGTCACCATGTGTCCACTTCATCAAGTCATCATGTGTCCACTTCATTAGGTCACCATGTGTCCACTTCATTAGGTCACCAGTGTCCACTTCATTAAGTCATCATGTGTCCACTTCATTAGGTCACCATGTGTTCACTTCATTAGGTCATCAGTGTCCAATTCATTAGGCCACCATGTGTCCACTTCATTAGGCTACCATGTGTCTACTTCATTAGGTCACCATGTGTCCACTTCATTAGGTCACCATGTGTCCACTTCATTAGGTCACCATGTGTCCACTTCATTAGGTCACCATGTGTTCACTTCATTAGGTCACCACGTATCCACTTCATTAGGTCACCATGTGTTCACTTCATTAGGTCACCATGTGTCCACTTCATTAGGCCACCATGTGTCGTGTGAGGAACTTCAGCCTGCCCACAATGGCAGAGAACCTGGGATCACCAGGAGGAGCGGGTTCAGAACCTGAGAAAGCCATTACGGCACCCCCTGAGTCTCCCGCAGGGAAGTTTCAGCTAGGCGAGACCCTACCTGTGGTCCCAGCTAGGATAGTTCGCCGTATCCTAAAGGGGGACTTCGTCGACATGGCTGAGTTGTCGGAGGAGAACCTGGAGGTGGAACTTCGGCGCTTTCTGGACGGCGAGGACAGCAAACCATTGCCGGCGCACAAACTTAGCCAGGTGGCAGACCTGCTGGGATGGGTGAGGGCCTTCTGCCATTACACTGTAATCGTTGTTCGTGTTCACTCCAGTAAGGCCGCCAACAGGTTCCATCCCTGGAGAAGGCCGAGTTCGGGCGCCTAAACCAGGCGCTGTACACGAGATGCCTCTTGTCTTCTGGGTCCGGGGGAGCTCTTAGGTCTGTCCAGGGGCCTTCTGACAGCGGACCCACACCTCGGCCGAAGAGAAGGCGTGTGGTAGCGTGCTTAGCCAATGGTGGCAGACCATGTGCCGTTATCCGGTGCTGCTTCCAGCACATCTGCTCCCGTTGTGGTGGTGAGCACAGAAAAGCGGCATGCCCTCTCATAGAAGAAGGGAAGGGAAAGACGTCTAGCACATAAACTGCCCAGAGTCTGGGGCCTCTTCGGTCAAACTGTCGCAGCTGTGACTGTTGTTTGTGTTTTTGATTGTATTGTTGTGCCATTATTCATTTATTATTTTTTGTTTCAGGCTCAGCATTCTATGTTTTGATGATTCATAAATGTTTTGACCATTGTTTATGCTAGCGGGGTAGGGTTTGGACAGGCAGGGCGGTTTATGGAAGGCATAACTAGTCGGCTGGTGGAGGTAGGGGGTGGGTAGCTAAGCTGGGTATTTGGGGGGGGCGGTGGGGGGTTAGTGCTAGCATTTTGTAGTAGGATAATGGGTAGGGTGTGAAGGTCCTCGCATGCTGGCCGTGTCAGTATGCGAGGACATGTTTGTCCTGAGGGCGTTCCAGGGCATCACTCACTGTTCACGATGGATGGCTGGGCCTCCTCTTTAGTAGGGTACGCAAAGTCTGTGTGGTCTTTCCCCCACGCCCTGTCATTGTGTCTTTTGCCGTTTAGGGGTACCATCGTGTTCGTACTCCTATACAGCGGATCTGTTGATGCTGGCTAGCAGAACGACATCTAGTCTTCTCCCAGCAGTGGATGGTTGAAGCCATATTCAGTGCCCCATGGTGCCGATTTTCTGGTGCAAGGCCTCCGTGAGGGTTTCCGTATAGGATTTCGTCATGGCTCAGTATCATACCATAGTAAAGATTTTCTGGTGTCAGAATTGTCTGCAGGTCGAGTGCTGGGTCCTGTAGACTCCGACACTGCTAGGTGTGTGCAAGTGAACCGGTTTGGTCTGGTCCCCAGAGGGTACCAACCGGGCAAATGGCGTCACATTGTAGATCTGTCGTTCCCGAAGGGCCACAGCGTGAATGATGGTATTGAGCCCGAGTTGTGCAGTCTGCATTATACATCTGTGGATGAAGCCTGCAAAAGGGTGATAGCGAGGGGTCGAGGCACCATGCTGGCGAAGTTTGATGTGGAGGGTGCCTTTCGAACTGTCCCCGTCTACCCGGGCGACAGGCGATTGCTTGGCATGAGCTGGGAAGGACAAGTGTACGTAGACAAGGTCCTCCCCTTTGGCCTCAGATCAGCTCCAAAGCTGTACAATGCCGTGGCAGATGCACTACTGTGGATCCTGGTGAACCATGATGAGGTGGATGGCCTCCACTACTTAGACGATTTTCTTCTCTTTGGTGAACAAGATTCAAGACAGGGTGAGAGGGCCCTACAGTTGGTCTTGGCTTGCTGCGCCATGTTGGGGATGCCAGTGGCCTCTCGGAAGACTGAGGGTCCTAGTACAACCCTCACCTTTCTGGGACTCGAGTTGGACACACTGTCCATGACCGTGTGGCTGCCCCCTACCAAACTAGAGCGACTGCGTCGTGAGATCCGGTGGTGGGAAGGCATGAAATCCTGCTCTAAGAGAGTGCTACTGTCCATTATCAGCCAGCTGTAGCACGCATGCTGTGCTATCAGACCTGGGAGGTCATTTTTGCGCCGTATGATCGAGCTAACCAAGTGTGTCAGAGAGCTCCACCATCGGGTACGGCTCAATGCAGGTTTTTGTTCAGACCTCAGATGGTGGGGCTGCTTTTTGCCAATCTGGAACGGCTCGTGCCCAATGGCAACCTTATGCCGAGGGCCACCCCAGGTGGCATTGACCTCTGATGCCTCTGGTTCTTGGGGCTATGGTGCCTTCACTTCCGGGGGGAAGTGGTTCCAGCTGCGGTTCCCCGAGTGTTGGAGTAACTTACACATCACATTTAAGGAGCTGTTGCCCATAGTACTTGGTGTCGCGATATGGGGCAATGAGTGGAAGGGCCTCACAGTGTCCTGTTTCTGCGATAACGCTGCGGTGGTGGCCATCGTGAACTCCGGCAGGAGCAAGATGGACAGGGCCATGCACTTGATGAGGTGCTTGTCTTTCTCTAGCTAGGTGGAGTGTGTCATTAGTGTGCAGGCACATTCTAGGGTCCCAGAATGGGGCAGCAGATGCGTTATCACATGATGACCTCACGGGCAGACAAGGAAGGCGCATTACTACTAGACAACCTGCTGCAGTGTCTGGTGTTCGGAACCCCGGACTGGACGAGGGTGGACTGGATAGCCTTGTTTGGGCGTTCTTTGTGAAGGGTCTCGCCCAGTCAACTCACAGGGTTTATTCCAGTGGTCAGTAACTGTTCTTGGGCTTTTGTGGCTCAGCTGGTTTGCTTGCTGTGCCGGCCAGCGAAGATGTCCTATGTTAGACACAGGACTATTAAGTCCTACATGGCTGGGATCAGACACCTCCACATCGAAGAGGGGCTCGAGGACCCTTTTCTGCCAGCCCTACCACGTCTTCACTATGTGTTGAGAGGTGTGAAGAGGTCACAGGGTGAAGAGGGGGGTGGCAGTCGAGAGCGCCTTCCAATCACCCCACTTCTACTGCACCGTATTAAGGCAGCCTGGGGGTGTCAGGCGAGTGATCTTGACATCGTCATGTTGTGGGCGGCATGCTGCGTTCCGGGGGACACTGGGTATGATCACTCCATTCATCTGTCCTGGGGTGACCTAGCAGTAGATGACCCTGTTAGCCTGGGCCTCCTCAGTGTCCATCTCAAGGCTTCCAAGACTGACCCTTTCAGGAAGGGGTCGCCCTGTTTATTGGCAAAGTGTCGTCGGAGCTGTGCCCAGTATCTGCCATGCTGGCGTATTTGCTGGTGTGTGGCAAGCGATCCGGGCCCCTATTTAGATTCCAGGATATTAAACCCCTAACTAGGCAAAGATTTGTGCAGGCCGTGCGGGGGCATTAATTAAAGCTGGCGTCCAAGCCGATCGCTATGCCAGCCACAGCTTTTACATTGGAGCTGCTACAACCGCTGCTGCCAGGGGGTTGGAGGACTCCATCATCAAGACCCTCGGTCAGTGGAAGAGCCTGGCATACCTAGAGTACGTCAAATTCCCCAGACAGCAGCTGGCTAACTACTCCGTCATGTTGTGTGAACTACATTTTTCCCCAAATACTGGCCCCAAAAAGTCACTAGTGATCCAGTGTCAATTAACCTTGCTAGGGGTATCATTGACACTGTGAATGATTCAGTGGATAGAATAGAAATGGTACGAGCCAAAGTGTCCCCTCAGTGGTTGGCTCTGTCCACTGAGGGATACCCATTTTTCCTGCGGCCTCCCCATTACGTACAGTCTTAGGTAATGCTTATTACATCATAGGAAAAAAGTGAGTGTGTCGTGTGATCCAGGTAACTATGCAAAAAAATTTTTTTTTTCGAATTCAGTTTGGAAAGATGGCATCTACCAGTTACAGTGCTGTGGAAGTTTTAGACTTGCTTGATACTGACTCTAGCGACTCAGGATCAAGCGGAGAGGAGGGAGACGACATCTGGGGCTATAGGAGGCCCTGTATCAGGGTTGGTGGACCAGACCCGTCAACTCTGATACTGACAATGTGAGTCAAGAAGATGATCGAGGTAAGCTTGTCTTTCTCTTATCTTTCTCTTGAAAACTAGCAAGCTTCTGTAGTGGAAAGGACTTATTTATAGCTATATTGAGATAGAGAAAGCTGTTTAGCTATAATATATATATATATATTTCATTGAGTTTTGAGATTTGAAAGTGGGTTGGGGTTTTTGAACAATTTCAAATTTTCAAAAAAATTAAAATTTTTTTTACCACATGTACTACTAGGACCAGATGTGTATGCAGTCACCGACCAGATTGTGAAGAGGACGCAGATGAGGCAACAGGAGCAGAGTCTTCCAGTGATGAAGGAGAAGATGCCTGACCTGGTGAAGTCCACTCTGAGCCCCACCCCCCCACCCCCCAAACAAAAATCCTGTATGAAACCGCATACAATACATCATAAAGTTGCAATTATATAAGATCATGAATAATTTGTTGTTTGTATTACAAATATCTTTGTTGTTTGTGTTTTTGTGTATATGAAATTGTTTTGTAGTGGAGCTCGACGTCCGATGGCATATGTTCCTTGTGGACACTCATAGATGTCTCCTACATGATCACAATTAGCACCAAACACAACAAACAACATATTTTATTGTTGAACTAATATAATATTGGTATACAATACATCAAACAATATTATTTCTATTTTTTATTTTATTTTTATTGATGGGAAAAGTGAAATTATTTTGTGGAAAAAAATTTTTTTTTAAAAGTATTAGTAGAGGGCCTAAATATTATTCAATTTTCTCGATCAAAAAATGAGGGGAATCCGAACTCTTGGTCTATTTAGTGATATATGGTTGCTATGGGGTTTTTCCAGCCAGCATCGAGTTAAAAAAATAAAACGGTAATGCTCTATTCCGCAATAGAAGATTAGATTTTTCCGCACGCGTCCAAACGAAACAATCGGGATTAAAGGGACTTGCCCTGCCCCGTTAATTAGCCCCAATTAGCGCATGCTGGTTGGGGGCGGGGTTTTCAGAGCCATTGAGTTGGAGACCGTGCGGCAGCGCGTATTCTCGTGTTCCTTGTTCAAAAGTGTCTTTGAGTATCTCTTGCTCTAATCTCCAAGACAAAGATGTCTTCTCCAAATCAGACCCAATTGTCGTAGTCTACCTGAAGGGAGCAGGTCACGTGGACTATGCAGAGGTGAGCAGGTAACGCTGATTCTTATGACAGATATCATCACTTAGTAATATTGACTAGAAAAGCTTATGTATAGTACAGTATGTAGATTTAGTGTAACTGCAAGATGAAGATGATGACTATGATAATGATCATCAACAATTGAAATATTTACTTAAGAGCATTGCTAGAGAAAATGTGTCACTTCAGCATACATCATCTTCACTCTTGAAGGCAGATCAATTATTAGAGCAAGCAACGAAAAATGTACAGAAATAAGAACTTGTACTTTGAAGGCTCAACTAACTACCCTTTACCATGTGGGTGTGTCTCTTTGTAGTATGGTCGCACAGAATGGCTGAAGAACACATTGAACCCAGAGTTTGCCACGACCATAGAGATGGACTACTTCTTTGAGGTAGTGCAGGAGCTGAAGTTGATGGTGTACGATCTGGACTACGCCACCAGCTCTCTGGAAGTGACGAGTATCTGGGAGGACTTGAGTGTTGTTTGGGAGAGGTGAGGTCTTCTTCCTTTAGTGCCCACAAACTGTGAGGATGTTGACATGTTATGACCAGATTGTCAGTTCCTCTCCGTTCCAGCGTAATCTAGAAGGAGGTAAAGGGAAGAAATCGCAAGAGACGAAGGGAACAATAACAGTGAGTGGTGGGGGAGGGAGGGAGGGAGGCATTCTATAGCTTGTCACATTTTACATATTCTCTATACATGTCACATGATAGTCATGTGTAGATGATCAGACCGCATTATGGCATTCCAATACATACATGCATACACACACATTATAGTGAGAGACTGTTTGTGGTTTGTGTGAGAGTGAGAGAATGTGTGAGGGTGTAACTGATCATTCCTGTCAGTTCCTTTGAACAGCTGGACACACACTGTATAGACTCTGAAGTGGATTAGAAGTGCATTTTACTTTTAATGAACAGGACCTGGATCAACACTTTTTAATTAACACTATAAGGTTATCATCTGACATAGTTACCTTGCCAACTTCAATAAAAATGGAAGAAAAAAAAAGAGGAGAAAGTGGAATAACATTATTAGTTACTTCAACTGAAGAAGTAACCAGAACACTTGGACAGCCTTCTTGAGCTGAATTGTGTTTACATGTTTGAAATTACGTACTTGTATTGGTGTGTGTGTGTGTGTGTTGACCAGGTGAGAACAGAAGAGGTGTCTCAGAACTCCTCCATGTTGGAACTTCAGTTTGCAGGAGAAGACTTGGACAAGAAGGTGGTTGTTAGTCGTAATATATGGGTGTGGTCATGGGTGTGGTCACGAACAAGGGATTGTAGTTGACAGAGATTGATCAATAAGGAACCTGTTTGATGCATGTGAGGCTGTTACTAGGTGATGTAATGAGATAGTGAGGATGTGTGTTGTAGGACTTCCTTGGCAAGTCGGATCCATATCTTCAGTTCTCCAAGAAGAACCCGGACGACTCATTCACACTTGTTCATAAGACTGAGGTGAGGGGTCTGGTAAGGTGTTGACAAGCTAACATTGTTAGGTAAGGTGTGGTGGATTAAGTAATAAGTTGATGATTTGATCAGGATAAGTGAGGCTAGTTAGTAGATTTATTGATGGAGTCCTTAAATGGTAAGGTGTGGCTGATTGAATGGAATTTAGATGTGTTTGGTAAGGTGTAGATTAGCTAACGTTAGTGGATTTGACAATGGAGCCATTGATGTGCTAATAATGAGGCACACCCAATTAGTAGTCAGTTGTGGACAGTGTGGTTTGTGGGCGTGGTGTGGTTTAAAATGCAGATGGTGAGTTTGGTTTACATGATAGGCATGTCTGGTTTTTGTTGTTAGGTAATGGTTGCTATGTTCAGGTGATCAAGAACACCCTCAACCCAGTGTGGAGGCCATTTGAGATGTCTACGCAGAAACTGTGCAGCAATGATTCTATTAGTTTTATCAAGGTGAGAGAGAGAGAGAGAGAGAACTGACATAAGAAATCATTTTACCTTTTCTACTGTTCATGTCAATCCATTGGTGTTTGGTCACTGGACAACATTGGTATGCCATCATTTGCATGTATCATGTGACCACACTTGTAGGTCATGTGACTTCAGTTATACTTGTCCTCATACTCTGTGCAGGTGGAGTGTTATGACTGGGATGCAGATGGCAGTCACGATCTGATTGGGACATATAACACCAGCATGGCCGAGATCAAGGTAGGCCACACCTTAGATAACCACACCCCCTTATTATGGCACGCTGGCTTCTAGGATGGGCTGGGAAAGAAGTGGGAGTTTATTCATCCTACAAAGAAGAAGAAGAAGAAGAACTCTGGACTAGCCAAGCTACTATCAGTGAAGGTACAATACTTTATCTTGTGTTCTCTCTGCATAGTTTATTTGTATTGTAGGAGAAGACAATTTATTCCTTCCTTGACTTCATCATGGGCGGCTGTCAGATCAACTTCACTGTAGGCATAGACTTCACTGCCAGTAATGGAGCTCCGTCTGACCCTAGGTCTCTCCACTACCTGGACCCTATGAAGCCCAACCAATATACTAGTGCCATTGTGGCGGTGGGGGAAGTCTGCCAGTACTACGACTCGTAAGTTTATGGTATTGCTTATATTATATATATATACCATACTCACACACATACTCAGACTCGCTTTCACCAGGGATGTGAGAACGTATGTGGCCATGGTCGCACCAGTATTTTAACAAAAAGGGGTGTGTCAATTAATTTTCTTCTCTTTACCTGATCTAGATCTCGTGTTGGTTGTTTCCGCACTGGGATGTTGAAATGGAATAGTCAAATTAACTTCTTCCAGGATTGATTGAATAGCTAATATTGAGCCTTATGGAAGTTTTGTATTAAGCTCCATACAAGCCTGGTCCTTCAGTTACTATTCCAAAGAGATCTTTTGGATAGCAAATGTAGGTCAGAGGTCTTTCCAACATTGTTCCTTTGCAAAATGTCCATTTTTGCACTACTAGGTGTCTGCCCATTTAGTTATGTGCCACACATACTTGATAATGTTTGAAGAAAATAAAGCAATGACAGCCACAAAAGGCTGGCATTTGTAAGTTCTAGCTAATTAGGGTGGATTCAGTTTTTTTTTTTTTTTTGTTTTTGTTGTAATTTTGTTGTTTTCTTTTCATGTCCAATTAGCTAAACTAGCATACAATAATATACACTACATATTAGCTATAATTGTAATTTACAATATTTATTTGACATGAACTATAATTGTTTATTAAAATCATTTGGTTTGTAATATAATAAAAGATGGCTTGTTCAGAATTGTTTGGTGTGATTACAGTGGTATTTGAATATGCAGAGCATAAACTAAAAATCTTTTGTTTATTTGATAAAAACAAACTGCTGTATTATCTTTTCTATTAATCAAATTCATTGCTTGAATGAATGAGTGGGTGTGGTTGAGTGGGTGTGGTTATAATGGCCGCAACAATTCTATCTGGTTTCCTGCTCTCCTGTTCACATACTGACACACAGACACACATACCCATACATACATTTTAGGCTGCATTTGGGGCAGCAGGTGGCCAAGTGTGGGTGTATTCACTCCTGCTAAAAATGTCTTCACTGTAAATGTCTCTCTCATACACAACAGATTGTGTCTGTATTATACTCTTATTGCCCTTCCTAAATTCTAAGAAAGTTGCTTTTGCTCCTCCTAAATTCATTCTCTGTGTGCATCTCTGTGGTGTGTTTGTTTGTTTGTTTGTTTGTTTGTTGTGTAGTTTGCAGCATGCCCAGTCAGACTCGGCCAAGTGTCGTGGGTGGATCAGACTAGCGGTGAACGAGTATTCTCTGGCTAGCTACATCACAGTCCTCTGTCAGGACAACTCCATTCTCACTTCTTATTATGAGACGTACAGTTTTGTCAGAGATCCAGAGATGATGTCTACTCTCACGGAACTGCTGGCTGGAGTCACACACATTGGTGGCACCAGGCTGGGATATTGTGGTGGTACCAGTCTGGAATATTGTGGTGGTACCAGGTTGGGATATTGTGGTGGTACCAGGCTGGGATATTGTAGTGGTACTAGCGGGTGGAATCAGGATGAAGTTAGTGGGTGGAGTCAGGATGAAGTTAGTGGGTGGGTGGAGTCAGGATGAAGTTAGTGCATGGGTTAATATGAAGTTAGTGGGTGGATTCAGGATGAAGCTAGTGGGTGGAGTCAGGATGAAGTTAGTGGGTGGGGTGAGGCTGAAGCTAGTGGGTGGAGTCAGGATGAAGTTAGTTGGTGGGGTCAGGATGAAGTTAGTGGGTGGAGTCAGGATGAAGTTAGTGGGTGGAGTCAGGATGAAGCTAGTGGGTGGGGTCATGATGAAGTTAGTTGGTGGGGTCAGGATGAAGTTAGTGGGTGGAGTCAGGATGAAGC
>WLWD01002908.1_pt1 | contig 29910 bp, 26 predicted proteins | sample 6712731 | NCBI WGS metagenome assembly WLWD01 (sample SAMN12718690, study PRJNA576275) | sponge metagenome | isolation source: marine sponge | host: Mycale hentscheli | place: New Zealand: South Island, Marlborough, Capsize Point | collected 2014-11-01
AGTCTCTAACTCCATGCTCTTGTCTCTAACTCAATGTCCCAGTCTCTAACTCCGTGCTCTTGTCTCTAACTCAATGTCCCAGTGTCTAACTCCATGCTCTTGTCTCTAACTCAATGTCCCAGTCTCTAACTCCGTGCTCTTGTCTCTAACTCAATGTCCCATTCTCTAACTCCGTGCTCTTGTCTCTAACTCAATGTCCCAGTCTCTAACTCCATGCTCTTGTCTCTAACTCAATGTCCCATTCTCTACCTCCATGCTCTTATCTCTAACTCAATGTCCCATTCTCTAACTCCACACTCTTGTCTCTAACTCAATGTCCCAGTCTCTAACTCCATGTTCTTATCTCTAACTCAATGTCCCATTCTCTAACTCCATGCTCTTGTCTCTAACTCAATGTCCCAGTCTCTAACTCCATGCTCTTATCTCTAACTCAATGTCCCAGTCTCTAACTCCATGCTCTTGTCTCTAACTCAATGTCCTAGTCTCTAACTCCATGTACCAGTCTCTAACTCAATGTCCCAGTCTCTAACTCCATGCTCTTGTCTCTAACTCAATGTCCCAGTCTCTAACTCCATGCTCTTGTCTCTAACTCAATGTCCCAGTCTCTAACTCCATGCTCTTGTCTCTAACTCAATGTCCCATTCTCTACCTCCATGCTCTTGTCTCTAACTCAATGTCCCAGTCTCTAACTCCATGTTCTTATCTCTAACTCAATGTCCCAGTCTCTAACTCCACACTCTTGTCTCTAACTCAATGTCCCAGTCTCTAACTCCATGCTCTTGTCTCTAACTCAATGTCCCAGTCTCTAACTCCATGCTCTTGTCTCTAACTCAATGTCCCAGTCTCTAACTCCATGCTCTTGTCCCTAGTCTCTAATTCCATGCTCTTGTCTCTACTCAATGTCCCAGTCTCTAACTCCATGCTCTTGTCTCTAACTCCATGCTCTTGTCTCAAACTCAATGTCTCAGTCTCTAACTCCATGCTCTTGTCTCTAACTCAATGTCCCAGTCTCTAACTCCATGCTCTTGTCTCTACTCAATGTCCCGGTCTCTAACTCCATGCTCTTGTCTCTAACTCAATGTCCCAGTCTCTAACTCCATGCTCTTGTCTCTAACTCAATGTCCCAGTCTCTAACTCCATGCTCTTGTCTCTAACTCAATGTCCCAGTCTCTAACTCCATGCTCTTGTCTCTAACTCAATGTCCCAGTCTCTAACTCCATGCTCTTTTCTCTAACTCAATGTCCCAGTCTCTAACTCCATGCTCTTGTCTCTAACTCAATGTCCCAGTCTCTAACTCCATGCTCTTGTCTCTAACTCAATGTCCCAGTCTCTACCTCCATGCTCTTGTCTCTAACTCAATGTCCCAGTCTCTAACTCCATGCTCTTATCTCTAACTCAATGTCCCAGTCTCTAACTCCATGCTCTGCCTTGTCTCTAACAACTCAATGTCCCAGTCTCTACCCTCATGCTCTTGTCTCTAACTCATGTCCCAGTCTCTAACTCCATGCTCTTGTCCTAACTCAATGTCCCAGTCTTTACCTCCATAAGCATACTTGGTCTCTCACTCAATTCCATGTCCTCAACTCCATGGCTCTTGTCCTCTTAACTCCAATGTCCCAGTCCTCAACTCTATTGTCCAAGTTTTCTACTTTATTATTCTTTTATCTTTCAATATTAATTACTCGCTGAAGGCGTCAATTTGGCTGACTCAGCTCTGTTTTTCCAATATCTCGTAAGACGTCTAATAGTTGTTGCCATGTTGGAATTATGTTAGTCTATGCCATGTAGCAATAACAAGATTTACATAATACATAGAATCTTTCTGTGGCTTTACGGTCCTGGTAGTTCTACTCTACTCCAGAGATTGTGCTAGTTTATAGAGACTGTGGCCAGGACCAGATACAAATCCGAATGCCCATCACTGCCTCTAGTCTGAGCAGGCAAATCGGTTGTGAACCGGTTTTGTATGGCGAATAGTAATCACTACTAAAAATAACAATATTATTTAAAAACATAATATTACTAGATGGTGAGAGAGCTAGTCAAGTCCCTTTTTCAGCATCAATAAGGAATTCATGTCTTTATAAGAGCATGTGAAGTTCTCTTCTGTAATCTAAACAGTGACATATTAAGAAAAATAGTATCATCAACTGGCAGTTTCTAAAGTTGGACTATAACCAGTTGACACACACAACCCTGAATGAATTTTTTATACACGTCCCTTGGAATCAACAATCAATAACTGTCCAGAAGACAATACTGCAGCTGATGTAAATACAGTAATGTCATGTGGTACATCTCCCTCACAAGTTGTCTCAATCCAAGACCGTGCAGTGCTCAAATAACTTCTTATAGAAGATCGTATATCTATACTAATAAGATTTGATAAAAAGGAGGTAATAGCAAAGGTTTTAATGGGTGTGGTTATCTCCCTCCATACTGTTCGTGTAGTTGTCCTGTTACCACTACCAGATGCTTTGAGATATTCTAAGCTGCATATAAATAGAACATTCTCCTTGTTATGTCCTCCAGTGAAGTAGAAGTTGCCTTCATGGAATGTTGATTGCATGCTCCAGCATGGAGTAGGTAGTGAGTCTGCAGTCATCCAGTGGTCACCAAGTAACACCTCCACAGCGTCCGAGTTCTTGCCACTGTGAACCTTCCCACCAGCCACGACCAGGACTTCTGGTGATCCTCCACTCACTGATGATGGCCAGGTGCACCGAGTAGGCATGGCAGGGAGAGATGTCTTCCAGTCTAGACCAGTAGTACTAGTCAATAGTTGGTTGGTAATCCCACAATGATTTAGTCCACCAACCAATACAAACTTAGACCGGTAGGTAGTTAGTGACGAGTATTGACATGGTGCAGTAGTAGTAGTCCATGAGTGCAGGTCATCAGTGGAGGAAATATGAAGTTCGTGATAAGTACCAAGTATAACTATTGTACCACATAGTACTGCACAATATTTAGGAGTGACATCCTCACTCCAGGTATGGCTGTGTTCCCTGTGAAGTGAGGTTAGAGGGTGAAGAAGATCAACCTAAATACATTTAAAACAATATAATTGATGACAAACACCAAATCACACAACATTAATAGTTTCTTTGTATGCCATTTTAACATAAAAACCAAAAAAACAATTTATACCAGATAAAAATGCAGCCATGCAACCGATTTTTATAGGAATATAATGCTGCAAGCTATATGGGCCCTTCATATCAATTAACGATAGGTTTATTTAATTATTTAGAATAACAACAAATAAAAATTCAACAATGCAAACAAACACACAAACATACAATTACAAAGAGTGTCTAAACAAGCACACACATAGTAAACATTTGTACTTTTTGACATTCACGCTACACGAACACTAACAGCAAACATTTTGGAGAGCAGGCAAAACATACCTCCAACAGCAGAGACTTCCCAATAGTTTCAGTAAGTGCTAACCTTTTTTGTCTGTTGCAGACAAAAAAGGTTAACACTTACTGAAACTATGGAACAAACTTAATAAATCTGAACCAGGCGTAGTAAAGCTTGTATGCTCATTTGAGCATGTGTGATTCTAAATGGCAGGTAAACGAATAAATGGGAAAACCATAGTGTCTGCCTTTTCTCTCACTTTCTCAAAAACTAAGCCAAAATTAAAGAAGTGGCAAATTCAAGGGACTTAAATTATCATCAAGCTGGAGCTTCTCTTCTCTCAAGGCATAATCTGATATCCAAGATCCGCTGTTGACAGTGACAGAATGTATGAATGAATGAATGACATAGATACTACTGTATCCCTTACTGGCATGAGTGCTGAGGAATATATAGAATAAATTCCACATGTTCATACAAAGTGCCAAGTGAGGCAATAACATTGTCATGTAACCTTCCATATCATTAGAACGACTTCTGTAAGAAGTCAGAGTATTGATTTATTTATTATAGTTTTTATTATTTATCTATCCAGCCCAATTAGCAGGGGAAGCTGCACAACTTGCTCAATGTCAGTTGTCCAAACCCTTTCCTGCATTGTGATTGGTAAAGAGTCTGGCTACACGACACTTATATGAGAAATGCAATTGAAATAGCATGAGTTAAAGCTGAGTGCTATTTCAATTCCTTTACAAGTGCTATTGATCCCTAATAGCACAGGTTACCCGTGCTATCACTTGCTAAAAGCATGGCCTGCTTAATTTGCTCTGTTGTTACACTGTAAGGTTCACTCATAATATCTGTGTTTCAAGATTAGCTTCCTCTGGAAATTCTTTTTTAGCCTATGGCTCCTCCTAATCTGTTGAAGAAACTTCCGTCTAATACGAGTAGAACTTCTGTACTAAAGAATGACATAAGAGTCCAACTTTAACATACAGAAACTGTATGCTAGAGCTGCGTACATGTGCACTTATCTGTACTATTTCACTTAGCTACTATGGAATTTCACTTAGTTTCCGTGTTATTTCACTTAGTCATGTGTGATTTCACTTTTCCCATTCGATTTCAGTCGAGCAGCGATTTTCTCCCTACTTGTTTGATTGGGCAATTTATGCCACCATGCTATTATTTAAAAAAAAAGTTAAATAAGTGAAGAGTTTGACCGACTTTATTTGTGTAGTACATACCTCATCCGCACCTTGTGCCACGTAAAATACTTATATTAAAGTTAGATAAGTTCTGCGCTCTACTGTATGATAGTGCACACTCTAACATACTGTAATTAGCTTGATCATGTGTTTAAAATTTTTGTTATTAAATGTATTCTCCCTCTTTCACAGGCTGTATTTTTTGTCGTTGTTGTTTTTATGTTGTTTTTTGGCAGTCGCTGGGGACTCAACTCAGAACAAGCACCAGCAATCTAATCACTGAGCACAACAACCACTGGGCAACCACATTTTCCACTTGTATATACTAATTAGCTATATACTGCTACGCTATCAGTCTTACTTCAAACAGACCAACGGAGAATTTATTTTTATATGTGGATACATTTTTTCTACTCTGCTAGTTTATCATTTTAACAACTTCTTGCTCAGCCTTCTGACTTTCATAGCTAAACAGTACAAAAAAAGAACACTTTCATGATTGTGCTTGTTGCTGTTGATATCGCAAGGGAGTATGTTCTCTTGTCATGATAAATGGAATTTGCTATATATATATATATATATATATATATATATATACACGTCATGACATTGAGGCAAGACTTACAAAAGAAATAAAACAAATAATTTTTGTTGTTGTTACAATATACTTATATATTTATGATAATGAAACTGATAATAACCATGAATATGCAGACACTAGTGATGAATGTTAAAAGTAATTGATGAGCACGAGTTAAATATAAAAGTTCCTGGAATACTGTTCTTTGTTTGAATGTTAGTAGCACTTCGGTGTGTTAAAGGGTTAGTTGTGAGAGTAGAAGAATTGGATGTAGGTTAAACATTTGATGTTTCTTGGATAGACATGGATTTTGCAGGTGATTTTGATGAAAGGTGAGCATTAGATAAGTTGGAAGTGGCAGTGTAAGGTATTGTAGCTAGGGGTGGAGTTGACAGCAAGGATACGAAGTTAATTCATGTGCAGAAAGATTTAAAGTGGATGGTCCTGATTTATAACTGGAAGTAGATGAAAAATCATGAGCAGTTCCTGATGAAATATCATTGGTAAGCCTTGGTACCTTGTTTAGAATACCTGAAAGTGCTTCTTTTTGATGAGAAGAAGTTCGCTTGTAGCTTCTAACACAAGGCAAGCTTCTGTGATCAGTTCTTATTTAGTGTCTTGTTTAGTTTTGGTGGGAATGCCACTATCCCTAGCTCGCTCAACTTCAATGTCGCTCTTTGGAGGTGCAAATTGACGTAAAACTTTGGCCGGATGATAGTCAGGGGAGGGGCTGGTACAGGCCTGCACAAATTTGGCTTCGGAGTCTAATTGTCTGCTTAGCAACTCAAAAATTTCGTCTTCTTCCATATTTGTTTCAGTACCAGACTTACATATTCCCAACGGTGAACACCAAGGCTCTCCTAGACAGTCTCTTTTGCACAATAAACAAGCTGGTCTTCCAAAACTACTTCTTCATGGGTTGTTGTTGTTTTTTTGTCAAAAAACTAAGCTTTTGTTACCAAGGTACGTTGTTATGTTCTAAATAAGTTAGGTCCCGAGACTAATGGGATCCACCGGCTAGTAGGATCCCTCAGGCCCTTAGTAGCGCCCTCACTTTGCTCGGGACACTATAACCTAGGGCCTTCGGGATCCTACTAGCCAGTAGATCCCTTGGTCTCGGGACCTAACTATAATATGTTTCATTGTACTAGTAAGTAATTAACATAATTTGTTTAATTCCTGTTGTGTTAGGGTGCTGCGGTTAACTTTGGCTTTTGCAGAAGTTTGTTATAAGATGGGTAGACAAGCATTGCGGTCATCAAAAAGTAGAAATAGCATGAAAAGGGTATCTTAGCCCTAGAAAAGCTCTGAAGGCTGTAGCTAATACAGGGCAAATAAACTTCTCTAAGACTATTAGAAGTGAGACAAATAATCCCTAAATTCTTTGATCAATTTGTAGCTTAGCTACCCCAGCAGCAGCATCCTGTATTCATTTCCTTTCATTGTCACCATGTCCCAAAACTTAATTTCACTCATCAGCAGATCACTATATATGTCTCTAAACTTTAAAGATAGAGGTGGGGAGCTTGGCACCACACTAAGGAAGAGCTGATACTCTAATTTCTACAAACTGGTGCCTTTACACCTTCGGAGCTTCAACTCCGCAATTCTATCTACATACCAGTGGGTGCTCGTTAAATTGTTCTCAACCGGATGTAAACAAACCGCACCCCATATGCTATACACGCTAAAGTATTGTTCATACCCGTAGCTAGGGATGTTCGGGGGGTTCGGTCAAACCCCCCTTTTGAGTGACCGGAAGTAAATTATTTAGCCACAACTCACATTTAATTTATGGAATGTCGACGTCTGGTTGATTGTCTAACTTGCAATGGAATTTTCTGCTATTTAGCTATAATATATATCCCTGGATATACTTCATACTCTATATGTGGATGGCCTAGTCTGATTCCAAGCTTTCAGGTAAGCATTGAGCTCCTTGATTACAAAACATTGCTCTAGTTATGGCACTGATAAAGCAAGCTACACGACAACTATTCTTTTTATGGTGTGCCATAATGTACTTATTTAGATAACTTATAGTATGAAAGGCCTATTATAATGGTTCACTGTTTGTGTACAGCTCACGGTAGTGGTTAGAAGCCTGGTTACATGAGAACGAAATAGTGCCAGCAGTTTATCGCTTATTGCCGATAATCAGCAGTGTTCAATGAATTTAATAGAACACATCAGACAAATTATTAGTTTTGGCATATTTCCCCCCTTCTTTTTCGCTTTTTAAAGAATAAACGAAAAAAACAAAAGTAGGTGTGGCTTTCTTGCATTTCTACGAAATCCGAACCCCCCAGTGCAAACTCCTGGCTACAGGTCATTTGTTCCCCATAAATCGTGTGGAATAAAACGAAATGTTGTAGGGATGGTGACCAGAACCTTTCACCTAGTCTGGCGTTGCCGACCCTTTACCCTCTATTAATACGGAAGGGGGAGGGAAAGGGTCTGGTAACAGTAGTATCATAGACTTGTTCGAGCCGCCAGTATAGTGGCGGCGGTTAATTACCTTAGAATCCCTCGTGGGTGGATAAATGACGTCATTTTGTGCAACGTAAGCACACTGCCAATGGTGGAAGAAGAAGGAATATAGAATGGAGTCTAATGCCGAACTGAAAGCGCTAGCATCATGTTCAGCTGGAAAGTTGGAGTACAGGAAGTTGAAGGAACATCAATTGCAAGTGATTCTTGCTTTTGTGGAAGGGAATGATGTTTTTGGAGTCCTTCCAACTGGCTATGGAAAAAGCTTATGTTATGCTATTCTTCCTGACCTGCTGGACTCACTGCTACAGCCAGCTGAACCTCCAATAGTAGTGGTGGTAACTCCTCTGACGGCTATTATGGATGACCAAGTACGTTTATAACAATTTCATGAATGTATTGAGCAAAGTATTTACTTCTAGCTAGATCTAGCAATTAGTTCTATTTGAAAGTAATTCCATTTCACAGGTTAAAGGGCTTTCATCCAAAGGACTCCATACTGCCGCAATTCATGGAAATGCTACTGAGGAAACAAAAGAGGGAGTAAAAAAAGGAGCTTTTGTCCTAGTTTTTTTTACTCCAGAGTTGCTACTTGAAAGCAAAAGATGGAGGCGTTTATTGCAATCCGACCTGTATGTCAGGAGGCTCAAAGCTTTTATTGTTGATGAAGCACACTGTGTGAAGAAATGGTAAGTTTTTTGTTTTTATTAATACAAAATGAGTTACTGGATTTTTTTATTACACTTATAGGGGAGAAACATTTCGAAGTTGTCTTCTTCGAATAGGAGAGATTCGGAGTATTATTCCTGAAGGAGTACATATTATGGCTCTTACTGCAACAGCAACTAATACTTTAATGTTAAGTGTGGCTAGGATATTGGGAATGCGCACACCAATTACAGTTGCTATGTCACCAAATAAGCCTAATTTAATGTATTCTGTGTCATCATTTTCTACAATACCAGAAACATTTAAACCTATTTTGTCTAGATTGAAGCAAGAGAAAACTCAGATGCCTCGTATCATTATTTATTGTTTACGGCTGGAAGAATGTGCTGATTTATATATATACTTTAAGGAGGGACTTGGCGAGAACTTTACAGAACCAGCTGATTCTCCTGATCTATCAAGGTTCAGATTAGTTGAAATGTATACCAGTTGCACTGATCAAGAGGTTAAAGATGAAATTCTGGCATCATTTAAATCCACCACTGCGCCGCTCAGAATTGTATGTGCTACTGTAGTATTCGGATTAGGAGTGGACTGCCCTGATGTTCGGCAGGTGATCCATCTTGGAGCACCAGTGGATACCGAGTCATACATCCAGGAAAGTGGACGAGCTGGAAGAGATGGCAATGCTGCTCTTGCTCTTCTTTTAAAAAAGAAGCATGGAATGCCTACTTGCAAGGGAATGAGAGATTACCAACAAAATGCAAATATTTGCAGAAGAGACTGTTTATTTCATGACATACAAAACTACGAAAACATTCATTTAGGTTCACTGTGTTTGTGTTGTGATATATGTGCTAAAAAATGTGATTGTGGCTTTTGTTCAGAGAGATGTGTACCATTTACTTTTATTTAATCATATGATGATACCACAAGAAACAAGTCAGTACAAATCAATCAAAAACTAACGCGATCAACAATGTATGCTTTGATTGCATCAAAACTCTTTTCATAGAGTGGATGACGTGGCTTAGGAAAAGAAAAGTGAGCTCTACCTGGAATTTCTTTAAATGATGTTGAAGTTCCTTGAGTAGTAAGGAAAGGTCAGTATCCATACTAGCAATTCTATGATTCCCAGATGTGTTCCCAACAGTTGTTTCAGCATCAAAAGTATCCATTATTGGTCCCAATAAACCAAGTACCCTGCCAGCTGTTGTTATAGCCTTTGGAGTCTTGTTTGCTCCCAAACCGTTCAAAGACATTTTAATCAGTCTATTTAGGTGTTCCATATGCAAGTCATTGGGAATGTTGTGACCAGGTAAACCACGACTATTGATAAACCTGCTCCACAATAACTCAGCAGACTGTCGTGGTGACAGTGTAAAGGCATGTTGAACCAAAAAATGTAAGCTTTCAAGGGCATAATTCCTTCTTCCTGAACTAAAAAACATAGGAAGTAAATATCTCCAACATCGAAGAACACGATTGCCATCACCTTCCCTAATTCCATCACTAAATTCCAAGTAAAAGCATCCAAGGCTAAGCAAATTACTTGCGTACATAAATACTTTGTCATTGGACTGATACTTAGATGTAATGTTCAACTGGATACTTGCAAACTTTTCTACTACTGCAATGCACACCTTATGTAAGATTTCTTTTCTTCGCTTTTTCGACTCCATCCAAATTTCTTCTGGATTTTGCAGTAGCTGATGTGATGGGATATCTTTCACATTCGTCATTCCCAACTCTTCCATTGCTGCAGTGATTATATGGCTGTTTATTACTAAGACAAAGAAGTCATCACAAGCATTGAAATTTTTCAATGGATCAGACACAACATTGACTCTGTTAATAGCATTCCGAAGCTGATACAGTGTACCATGGTCTGCAGAAGACTTCGTACTATAAAAGTATTTCCATATCAACTACAAGAAACAAAAAAATAAATAAATAATATTTCACTACAGGTGGGGGGGGGGGAGGGGGGGAGGACATGGCTAAATGATACAAAATAGGCAGTGCTGCAAATTAAACTAAAATTGAGATTAATAACTCAGTGTAGCCAAATAGACAATTAGCTATTCAACACCACTCTGACAGGTTAATAAAAACAAAACGAAAAAAGTTTCCACTTACACTGAGAAAGTTAGCCTTAGCATGCCAATCCTCTATGACTGGAATTAGGCCAGATAGCTTCTTTGTGTCACTTTGGCTGTTGACTTTACCCTTTCTTGCTCCTCTACCTCTGGCTACTGTTAGCTGATCTCCACCAAAGAGGACAGAATGAAGTATGGCTTTTTCCTTCACTGTCATTTCTCCTGTACTGATAGTCTTCCTCTCCTCAAAAGTAAGTGAAGGAACATACTGATGAAGATGTGTCATGATTTCAATCATATCCTCACTTTTATTCTCATTCTTGAGAATAACACCAAGAGGAACCTATGAGTTAGAGATATGCATAAAAATATATAGAATAAAATACTGTGAAATTCTTACTACACAAGATTTGCTGGACATCTCCTCGTAATACTGATGTTTTATATGCCAATCCACCACGCCATCAAAAGAAAATTTAAAAAAATCTATATATTGCACAAGAACTCTGGATACAAGTACAGCAATATTATTTTTCAAAACCACATCATCATCATGAGATGGTAAAATAGACTTTGCTACATCTTGTGTTGTACTGCTTGCATTATCTGGAGGTACATCAGACAGTAATGAAGTATCAATTCTGTTTTGTACCGCATAGCTGTGGAAATAATGGAGAGACGAATTTCTTTTCTCCTTTCGCATATACCTGGCTCGTACTGTTTTATCAATGTTGTCTCCACACAATCTATATCCATAGCATGAACTTTTGTTGTTGTCATCCATTTTTGTGATGTTAATGGGCTCTTCCAGTACTGTGGGTGGACCAGCTACGAATACAGGATCATCATATTCATCTTCATCATCACTAGAAGATTCTTCGGAGTTGTCAGCATCTTCTTCATTTGACTCAGCGAATGACAAATTTGAGCATAATATATCAGAGGCTACTTCATTGTCGCTGCTACTACTGTCACTCTCACTGCTGTTGCCATCAGTGTCACTGCTACTATTTCGACCCTTGTTATCTTCCTTGAAATCTAAATCTTCCATATCGGCATAACTCTAATGATGGGGCTTTTCTCTGAAGTGCTGTCCTCCTACGTTAAGAAAGCATGTAGATTTAAAAAACATGAAGAAATGATTTGTTGAAATAGCTTACTTTACTCTGCAAATGCAACTTTAATGCATCACACCATTCCAATACTAATCCATCATGGTTCGAACCCATCTCAGATAACAGACGAAGAAGTGACATATGTGATACCGTCAAGTTTAGCTTCTGGAGACGCTGATATACCTATATATTTTTACATAATATTAAGTCATAAAGTAATATTCCCCTATTTTATTAACATACCTGCTTTCCACAGTGCCCATTGTACAGAATCAAAGTGATTATTTTCTGGACAACGTTCATTCTCAAGTATCGAAACTTAAAAAGAATTGCTGCACATAAGCAAACCATTGGCACCCTGTTATTTCTAGGAACTTTAGTCTTTGTACAGGCAAGAAATATATTGACTAAGTATGGTGCATGTGTTTGCATTTCTTCCATGACTGAGCTCCATCGAAATTCCTTTAAACTCTTGGTATTTCGATTACGTAAAACAGAACACACAGTATCAGAACACATATTTCTAATATCTTCGCAAAGCAAACGTCCAATTTTGTCAAAAATATAGCTTCGTGTTATATTATCATTGAAGCACTCCTCTACTAATGCCTTCTTACTTCCTCGTGCAATACATTTCCCCATATGCCTGCGGCGTGGTGTCAGTAAGGGATAATGCTTTGTAGCTGATTGGTATGCTATGTCAACCTAACATTCATAAAAAAATATTTAATATACATATTTATATATATATATATATATAACTTCATATTTACTACAACTGTGGGTGATCCAGAGCCCTGTCCAGTTGTTTCAGGCGAAACCAATTTTCTAGGAAAATTGGGACGATAACATCTTCTCTTCCTTGTTGGAGTGGAATCGGAAGTAATACCACTACTACTGCTGGCCAAGTTTCTGGAGCAAGTTGTTACAGGACATAGTTTCTCAACAGGCAAAGCTAAGTTTGCTCTAAGCTGACTAGAAATCTTGCATAATTTTTCAAAATTACGAAAACATTTCTTACACATTTTGCCTGGATTTTCTGGGTCTCTGAATACCTGATAGCTAGTAAGGAATGCCTTGAACCTGTAGTTCATTAATCAGAATTTTCCACTCTGCAAAAACACTCTCTCTAGATCCAGAACCTGAAACAGAATCAGAACCTAGCTTCCTTCTTTCCCTGGACACTTGTAGGTCTTCCCCACAGCCTAAACAGAATTCGCGGTTTACCTCCATCGCCTTTCAGAGTGGTGCGGATCGTTATAATAAACGTCATTTTACGTCATTATTATTAAATTCCCGATAATTTAATTAAATTCCTATAGAACAAGTCTATGATACTACTGTTACCAGACCCTTTCCCTCCCCCTTCCGTATTAATAGAGGGTAAAGGGTCGGCAACGCGAGACTACCTTTCACCATGGTAGGCAAAGGGTCTGATTCGTGAGCTACTCAAGCACACCACTAGTTACTAGTATAATTAGATAATAAATCGCACTCTAATCAATAAACTAGACATATGCTCACCTCGGGAGGATCTCGTGGCTCCATAACTTGCGCATAATAGACAAAATACCAAGGCCAAACTTCGGGTCGTTCCTTCGAAGCTAATGGCCGTTGGGAGTCTGTAAAGTATCCTAACCTGACCGACTACACCCAAACTATTACTATTGCGCATCCGTGATAACGTAAATACTTGGCGCTGCCGCGCAATATACCTGGCATACAGGTTCGGTTCCAGGCACTTCGTTTCTGGAAAGCAGACAGATTTATTGGATGATACAATTCCAGACTGGCTCCCAACACAGAAGTTGGGGTAATCCACAGCAATAGGGAAGTGGAAGCGATGGAATACCATTTGAAGGGGAAGAAGAAACTAGTTCCCAAGAAACTGGTAATGAGGAGCGATCCAGTGGGATAGGATGGAGGGTATGATAAAGACCATGGCAGAATTAGCATTTTCAGGGAGAAGTAGGGAACCCAATGTAAGTGAATATTATCAAAGACAAGAGAAAATAGAAGCAGAAAAATTTGCTATCCAAAGCCTACAAAAATTTGAACAAGGCATGAATTTAGCTGCATTCATTGCAGAATTTGAAGTAGCCATGAGGGGTGCTAACATTAATAAGGATAAATGGTCCCATATTTTACAAGGACAGTTGAAAGGTCAAGCATGGCATGATTGGGTAAATCATAAAGGAGCTGGAGATGCTTTAGCTTAGGGTAGTTGTAAGGAAATTGTGCTTGAGATACATGGTGATTCATGTATAAAGAATGTTTTCAATCCTAAAATTAAAGGAGAAAGTTTTGATGCCAGGTCCACACTAGCCAGGGCATACATGGGCAGGCTGTTTAAGGGTGCACACACAGCTGCGCAGTGGCAAGAGAGAGTAGAAATGTGGATAAAACTTTCCTCCTATCATGAAGATTGCATTGCAGCAGTAGTCAATACAAACCCCTTGACAAAAGCCCAATTAGCTTCTGCTGTAAGTCAATATATGGAGTTGCATCCAGAGGCAGGGAAAAGACAATCAATGCAGGGTAACAAATTTCAAGGTTCTAAACCATATAAAAATTACTATTCTTCCCCCAGTAAAGATAGGTCTAGAGGATGGCAACAGAACTTCAAGCCACAGCAGCAATGGCAGCCCCACCCCCAACAGCAATGGAAGCATAGACCACAACAGCAGCAATGGCAGTCTCGACCACAACAGCAGCAGCAACAGCAGCCACCTATATGCCATATATGTAAGCAAATTGGTCACAAATCCTATTGTTGTCCCCAGAAAGGCAGAGGTTACAGTAATCAACTGTATACTAAGAAAGCCACATACAGACTTAAAAACTCAGAAACCTCAAAGAAAGTTCCTAACATTGTGAATGGTTGTGTGAATGACATACAAACATCATTTTTGCTAGATACTGGTGCTGACATCACTATAATAAATAAGAATCTAGAGCATGGAGAGCAATTAACTGGGGAACTTATAACATTTAATGGGTTTGGAGGTGAGGAATTCACTTTCCCCACTGCAGTACTTGAAATTCAGGTAGGAGACTTGTGCATACCTGTCCTAGCTGCAGTAGTTGATATTTATGACAAATATGATGGAGGGTTGTTAGGGAATGATATTGATTATGACACTTTTAAGAGCCTGTTGAAACAAGCTGAACTTCACAGGTTGCATGCTGACAAGAAAGTGTATGTGAAATTAACAAGGGCACAAAGGAAAAAACAGGAATGTGCAGAACAGGAATTAGAAAGGCAAGAGAGTGAAGAATGTGCACTTGCAATCCCAATTGAACGTATCAATAATACAGAGAGTGTTGATGAAATCAGTGAAGTGGCTGAGCAAAACAGTTCGGAAGAGGAGTCAGGCAGTGTAGTCTTAGCAGAAGATAGCTTAGATCATGGTGGTTTGGATAGCTTAGATACTTCAAGAGAGGTAGAATGGCTGGGAGGAATGGATGTTGATGCCTTGGTTGAAGAGCTGTCAGCTCAGCCCACCTCAGTAAATGAAGCATGTGCTATTCCTCTTGAGCACATTGAGAATGATTGTGAATTATTAACTAGTTTAGACCCTCCAGGTGAACCTGCGAGAAATGAGTTTAAGACAAAATTTGTTGCACAGTTAAAGTCTGACCCAACTCTTGACAAGTGGAGACAATGGGCAGACCAGTCTAAGAATGGTTATTTTTGGGATAAAGAATTGATGAAAAAGAAATTTTTAACGAATAGTGGCAGTGAAAGTTGTGTACTAGTTGTGCCTAAAGAATGCAGGCAGTCTGTGCTAGTTTTAGCTCACAATAATTTTGGTCATATGGGTGACAAGAAATGCAAGTATGTAATAGCTCAGAAATTCACATGGCCAGGTATGATGTCAGATATAATGAAATGGTGTTGAAGTTATGTGACATGTCAGAAACAGAGTAAAGTCAAACCTAGAAGAGCACCTATGGAAATAACACCTATTGCAACTGAAACTTTTGAGAGTGTAGCTGTAGACTTGGTAGGACCCTTTCCCAGGTCTAAGTCAGGCTATAAATACTTATTAACCATGATATGCTTAGCAAGCAGATATCCTGAAGCACTGCCACTAAAGTCAATAACAGCAGATGAGGTAGTAGAAGGTTTGGTGGAGTTATTTTGCAGACACGGTGTGCCCAGACAGTTGCTGTCAGATCAGGGAAAACAATTTAAGAGTGCATTGTTCAAACAGTTGTGTTCTAAATTAAAGATTCATAAGCTGCAGTCCTCCCCATACCATCCACAATCAAATGGAACAGTAGAAAGATTTCATGGAACCTTGATCCCCATGCTCAGAAAAGTACTGTCTGTATGCTATCAGAAGTGCACCTAAGAGGAGCACAGGTTTCACCCCATATGAGATTGTGTTGGGTAAGAATGCTGATCCCCACTTGACTTGTTAGTTGAAGAACTAGAAAGCCCAGGAGACAAGTCTATAGCAGTGTGTCAGTGGATAGAAAACCTCAATGTCTCTGCTGAGGAACACAATGTTTACACAGACAAACCTCGCTTGTCAGGAAAGAGATTAAGTAGAGTACAAGAAGCAGAAATGAACAGTGTAAAGAGTAGATGGAAGCATGTTCTCAGTGATAAGCCAGGAGATACCAAGTTAGTGGGACATGTAATAAATACTGGTACAGCTCAGCCAGTGAGGTCACCACCATATATGATATCTCCTCATAAACTTGAAGGTGTTAAGAAAGAAATAAACAGTCTACTTGAATTAGGCATTATTGAACCCAGCTGGTACCTGATAAAATCCTTTTGCAAGGTCCAGCTTAGTCAAGAATGCTGCCTCTTCAATCTTACTTATAAGTTCATCTACAGTAGGGATGTAGCAAGGGTCTGGTGTTGTGACTGTATTCAATTTTCTATAGTCAACACATAGTCTAATACTTTGGTCTGGTTTAACTATGGGCACTACAGAGCTGGACAATGGACTGGTACTGCAGGAAAGTGATAAAGAGAAAACAGCTTTCATAACTCCATGGGGAAAATTCCAATTCACAAAAATGCCCTTTGGACTAAGAAATGCACCATCTACCTTCCAGAGACTTGTGGATTGTGTGTTAGCTGGAATGACCAGTCATGCTGTTCCTTACATTGATGACATTTTAGTGTTTTCTAAGGATTGGAAGTCCCATTTGAATCATGTTGAACAGGTCTTGAAGAGATTAAGTGAAGCTAACTTGACGGCAAAACCTTCAAAGTGTGAATGGGGAAAAGATTGTGTCAATTATTCAGGTCACACAGTCGGTAGGGGGAAAGTTAGCATACCTGAAGCTAGAGCAGCAAGTATTAAAAATTATGTGAGACCAAAAACAAAAAAGCAACTTAAGTCTTTCCTAGGCCTCTATATTATAGGAAATTTGTTAGGCATTATTCAGACATAGCCAAACCACTTCATGCTCTCACTCATAAATCCCAGCCAGTGTGTGGACTGAGGAGTCTCTGGCTTCCTTCAGTAAGTTATGTTCAATGTTATCTTGTGCAGAATTTCTTATCATACCTACAGGATCAGACAAATTACTTGTGCAATGTTTCAACAGTTGGTATTGGAGGATGCTTGTCAGTGATCAGAAATGGAGTCGAATTGCCATCAGCTTTCTACTCCAGAAACTCACTGATTGTGAATCTAGATATTCTGCCACTGAGTTAGAGTGCCTGGCTGTGCTGGTAGAGTGTCTCAGGCAATTCGAAGCTCATCTAGATGGTCACCACTTTCAGTTGCAGACAGACCATAAGGCTCTCACTTTCTTAAATAAATCTAAACTCTTGAACAAAAGATTGGCTAGATAGGCTCTATGGTTACAAGATTTTGATTTTTCTATCTCTTACAGGCCAGGAAGTACTAATGGTAATGCTGATGGTCTTTTAAGACAAGCCTGGGACATCCAGCAAGGTGATGAAGTCTCAAAGATAAGGCACAACTCAGTCGAGGACGACTTCGGCTTAAGGAGGAGGGAATGTGGGGACCACACCCCACAACAGTATTATTAACTTATTGCCAGACATTTATTCTGTATGTATGTTTATGTGTTAGTTTCAATAGTTGTAGTAGCAGTTGTATTTTATGTATCATTTTTATGTTGCCTAGGACGAGGAAATTATTATAGCATTGTTGGGTGGACCTAGCCAAAGAAGCAGAGGGCCCGACATTAAAATTACAATAAAGAAAATTATATGTGTGTGTGAAGTGGCTTATTAAAAGAATGTTTAAGCTCAGTTGACAGTAGTTTCCAGTTAGCTATATAGACACAGCATTTCGGACATTTTTGATAAATCTTTAAATCCTTTAACATTGCATTTTAGCATTTAGTGGGCGAGATTGAGCTTATGCTATCTCATGGGAGTCACAACTTTCAATTAAGATGGAAGAGTGGGCTTCAATTACCAAAACAATTTGAGCAGTAATAAAAGTATGGTACATTTGCAATCACCTTCATTGTTAATTTTTGAACTTTGTTTGCTTATAAAATTTAAATATTTCAAGGGGTGTGAGTGCCCTCCCCATGCCTACCCCACAATGAACCCCTGGGTGAGCATTAACAGTAATTATGTAATATAGACAGCATTGGCTTATTTTGATGCTTGATGAAGTCGATAGCTTTATCAGTTAGGCTTTTATGTGATTGCAATTAGTCTGACTGCCATATAGCAGGTATACCAGTGAAAGGGTTTTAATATGGATGTTGCTTATTAGACACATCATCTAATTAACAAAGAGAGAGAGCCCAAAGTATAAATTAGGAATGAGAAGAGTGTGTAGACATTGAAGGTGGTGCTAAATTTAGTTGTAATCCCTAGTGATCGTCTATGGTCCCATGGACAGTCCCAGCAAGAAGGTATCTTGTGCTGACAATGTTATCATGTTGCTGCAGGTACTGAGGCACGAGTTCTTCAATTATGTGGAAAGTTCTTCATTTGTTCCCAAACCACACCTCCCTCACATGATTAATAGAAGTGTGAAGGTGGTTCTTTCCAAAGTCAATAAAGGGCGTGGTCACAGGGGACAAGCAGGAGGTGCGAAGTGCAATAACTAAACACTTGTAGCTCTAATCATTCATTACATCATTGTCCAGTTATATCATAACTTGTTTTCACTGTTATATTCATGTACTGTACACTTTCTTGAGAATAAAATAATACAGTTGAGATTAGCTATTATGGAAGAAATTTGAATTCCTTTGATCCTGTAGATCTGGTCAGTTAACTATTTAATAATAATTGTTATATTTTGCTGAATAAAACTCTGTTCTTCCCATACATCACGTTTTGTTATTTGTTGTTGCTTTTTAGTTTGGTTTTGGTTTTGTTTGTTGTTTTTTATTGTTGTTTTTGTTGTTGTTGTTGTTTTCGTTGTTTTTTTTCTGTTGTTGTTTTAATCTAACAAGTATTATTCACGTGGAGTACTGAATGTGAGGTCCCAATTCTAACAGTTAAATTCTTAGTTTTCCAGATACTTTTGGTCAAAACATGTTAAGAAGAGTCTGGATATGTGAAGTTGTCTGGTATGTGAACGAATGATATTTATACGGTCAGCTGCTATCTAGCTTAACTTCACGTTTGTTTTGGGTGTGGTTTAATTTCTGTATTGTCTGCAATATGCAAACCGTAGTCATAAGTTACTTAATTATTTTAATGTGGAAATTCTATTGTAACTTCAAAAATAAATAAATATAATATTGCAATGAAAACATTCACAGCAAAGAAAATATTCAAAGTGAACGTCTTAAAAGTATCAGCTCCGTGAGAGTAATAAGTGTTTCATGTGAATTATGAATTCTATTACACAAATAATATACCATAGCAATAATACTACAATACTAAAAATAGACTTACTAGAGCAGTTGCTGTATTTTATCTGCTACATGTTTACATTCTCCTGTTTGGAACAGTACATTAACAAACTCTTTGAGAGCTGAGGGTCTGGATGATAAGACTGTACGAACGTTGCCTAAAAGAATTCTTGCTTTGTGCTTGTCAGTCAAGTCCACACGTTGGACAAGTTGGTCATGGTTATCTTCAGTTATGAGTCCAATACTGTAGCAGTGATCAGCCACTGTCATAACACAAGGCTTCACTGAGAGGACCAAGTCAGGATACACACTCAGAAATACACTCAAGTTATTGCCACCTAATAAAACATTTGCAATTATACTAAGTTATTAACAATAACTTCACTTACTGTCAGAGATCAGATCTTTCTTCTCTACCACAGGATCTTTCTTCTCTACCACAGGATCTTTCTTCTCTACCACAGGATCTTTCTTCTCTACCACAGGATCTTTCTTCTCTACCACAGGATCTTTCTTCTCTACCACAGGATCTTTCTTCTCTACCACAGGATCTTTCTTCTCTACCACAGGATCTTTCTTCTCTACCACAGGATCTATCTTCTCATATTTCTAATACCAAATAAGTTCGAGTAGTTACTTAAAGTTAGAATACATATTCTATTTCAGCATACCTGTCCATACCAAATGAGGTGTCTATTGGTAAGTACAACCGCTTGTGGATTGTCTGGATTGTAACGTCTGGAATTCGATATGCCTTATTGACCTCTCCAATATGATTTTCTCCTTCATGTGAATGACAGTCAAAGGCAAACTGGTAGTCCATGCAGCAGCTGTAGTTCATTCTGGAACTAGCTTTCTGTAGAGCATCCTTTATTTCTTGCCTTAGAGCAGTACATTCATGGTGAATGGAGTCTTGAAATTTAGGATCACATGAAACAACGACTTCAAAATATTTACATCGAGATATAAATGTTACACGAACTTTTTTTGTTCCATACAAAAACTGCACCATGTTTTTCTTGACACCTTCTCTAATGAAAAAGAAGGACTTGTTAGATATGAAACAAGCCATTGCAGCTGGAAAGAGTCCCATAGGAGTAAACCCACAACGGAAGTATATCAAGAGAGGCTCCATAAAACATGATCGATAGGATTCTTTGTGGAATAAGTCAAGTTCCTTTGCACTAGTATTTTCTAACACGCAAGGCATGATGTATTCTTTCTCTTCTTCTAACACTGAGTTAGTATCAGAAGATTCAACTGGCACAATCTCAGCTACGATATGAAGGTGATCAAGCAAAGATACAAGTTGATGAGGTGGAATTAAATCTCCTAAAATGTCAGCTGTAGCTGCTTTCAAATCTTTCATGGTGAACTGACCTGTATTCCTGAATCTCTCGGCTTTGGCCTGACCTACAATATTAAAGCTCATGGCTTTAAGAATGACACTAGTGATACTGTCATACACTACCTGGATGTCTATGATGACTATGTCTTCCAAATAAGGCACCCTGGGGAAATACATCAGAACACCAGCATGGTGGTGAAGAAACCACAGAGCTGTTTTGGTCTCATGAGGTGTCATATTCAAGGCATGGGACAAGGCCAAGCAGGTCTCCAGGCTGGCTGTCCTCACCTCTCTCATGCGAAGACACAAGCTAAACAGAAGCCACACAGCCGGAATTTTTAACTTTTCAAAATGTTTCTCCATGGCATTTCCTAGTAACTGATGCAAATGATCGATTTCTTCTCGTCCGCCTCCCATGTTGTCCAAAGAAACAACAAGCTTGTCTTCTGAGCAAAACTGAACTATGTCATTGTCTGTAAAGTTAGTGTCTTTAATCACTTTTTGAAGCTGTGAGTCGACTTTAGTGATGTCTTCCTCAGAAACCTTATCTTTGTGAGTACCCACTATATACGCGACTGACTTTGAAGACTCCTGTATCTCACCAATGGCTGCGTCGTCTGTTCTAGGTATCTCATCAACGATGGGTGGGTTGTCTGATTCTGGTAGAGGTTGAAGATGGGTGGAGGAACTGAAACAAGATATACTGGCAAGAGTACGCAAAAGCATTTCTTGCAGCGTGAACTCTGATTTCTCTGGTGCAGTTGTCTCTCCTGTAGCTCTTTGATAATAAACTTGATACTCCTCATTTAACTTGAACTTGTAGCTAAAGAGCAGCAAGTAGAGGCCAGGTCCTATGGTGAGTGCTGGCAGTATGTCCATCAGCTCAGGTTGACCTCCAGTGTCCTCTATTCTCAAGAAAGCTTTGAAAGAATGTTCCACCTTTTCTGCAAACTGTGGCTGTTTGGACACTTTCTCAAGAATTGCAGCTATTTCAGAATAATCCTTTGATGATACCACTTCATCAGCTATTGGTACATGTCTGGATTTCCTACCTTTGGTAAAAGATTTCAATCGTGCAACCATCTTCTGCAGTAATGTAGGTTGTGCTGGTTTTTCCACAGGTCGAGACTGCTCTGTACTGCTAGCCTGACTGACCTCTGCCGTGGTTGCACTACCTCCAAGGGATTCAGCTGTTGCCTCAGCAGTGGATTCAGTCTCCAGACTATTTTTAAGACTGTGAAAGAGTATAGATGCTTCCTCAATGAGATCCTGAACAATAGTCCAGTATGCCTTTCTTTCTGCTGTAGTTGGATCAGACATGTTGTGGACTAACATATTGGAGCAACACTCCACTGTGCCTGTGCTGCCATGAATCTGCTCCTCTTCTAATGCTGACAGAAGATCTATGATCTCTTTCATAAGGCGACGGCGAGTTGTACTCTTGCCTTGTCGTGGAGGACCCAGGAACATAAACTTTATAGACAGAAGCTCCAGCACATCCTTGGAAACAATGAAGTGTCTGTAGGCTTGTTCAAACTTGAAAACTCCTAAGCACATAAAATATGACATATTATATGATATGCAAATGAAACTATGCTATTATACTACATACTGAACAGAAACAGCTACGCTTGTCTTGGGTTTTGCTATTATTAGAAAGTTAACATTAAAATGACAAAAATACTTCCTAGTATCTTACAAACATAAATTTTCTAAATCTCAACACAAAATGTTTTCCTGATCTACTCAAGCAAAGTTTAGTAAACAATACTGTCACATTCACATTTTTAGTCCATGTCCTAATCTCCAACTCCATGTCAAAGTTTCTAACTACTTGCTCCAGTTTATAAAAGGCCCTAAGTCCATGTTCCAGTCTGTCTTAATCTCTAGCTCTACGGCCCAGTTTCTACCATTATGTCTATCTCTAACCTATATCACAGTCATTCTATATTTTAGAACGTTGCAAGTCACATGCAGCAATTTCATAAATTTATTCAAGTAGATTCATGCTTTGCAGCACTTAGAAATTTAGTAAATATGATGGATATTGCTATACTCTAGGCTTTACTGTCACAGACATTTTTGTTTGTTACTCAGGTGTTAGTTGTTGCTACGTTCTACAACAGTTAGATTTGAATTGGCAACGTTAAAAAATCTTTGGCCTGGAGTAACGTCCTCGTAATGCCTGCACACCACAGCTCAAGGCCTCATATTCCTAAAATCAGCAGATTCACAATATCCTAATAATCGAACTATTATATTATAGTTTCTAACTTAATGTACCAACAACCTAACTCGTGTCCCAGTCTCAGGGCCATAGGAAGCAATATTGAACCTAAACGGCTATTCCCCGCCTACAAAGTAAGGGACAGTTCCTTTAATTAATACATTTAACTGAGTTGCCTAAAGTTAAGTAGTGTGATGTGTTATGATAATCAGCTGTATGTGCTATAATAATGAACAGCCAAGGCCGTTTAGGCCGTTTTATTTTCTACAGCCCTGAGTTTCTCTCTATCATGTTGTGGTGTCTAAACCATTGTTTCAGTCTCTAACTCCATATACCAGTCTCTAATTCCACATCCCATTTGTACTTGTACGTACGTCCCAGTCGCTTCTCTATGTTCCCTCCCTACCTCAGTCTCTAACTCCATGCTCTTATCTATACGTCCCAGTCTCTAACTCATGTCCCAGTCTCTAACTCATGTCCCAGTCTCTAACTCCATGTCCCAGTCTCTAACTCCATGTCCCAGTCTCTAACTCCATGTCCCAGTCTCTAACTCATGTCCCAGTCTCTAACTCATGTCCCATTCTCTAACTCCATGCTCTTATCTATACCACAATGTCCCAGTCTCTAACTCATGTCCCAGTCTCTAACTCATGTCCCAGTCTCTAACTCCATGTCCCAGTCTCTAACTCCACGTCCCCAGTCTCTAACTCATGTCCCAGTCTCTAACTCCATGTCCCAGTCTCTAACTCCATGTCCCAGTCTCTAACTCATGTCCCAGTCTCTAACTCCATGTCTCAGTCTCTAACTCCACGTCCCCAGTCTCTAACTCATGTCCCAGTCTCTAACTCCATGTCCCAGTCTCTAACTCCATGTCCCAGTCTCTAACTCCATGTCCCAGTCTCTAACTCCATGTCCCAGTCTCTATCTCCATGTCCCAGTCTCTAACTCCATGTCCCAGTCTCTAACTCCATGTCCCAGTCTCTATCTCCATGTCCCAGTCTCTATCTCCATGTCCCAGTCTCTAACTCCATGTCCCAGTCTCTAACTCCATGTCCCAGTCTCTAACTCCATGTCCCAGTCTCTAACTCATGTCCCAGTCTCTAACTCCATGTCCCAGTCTCTAACTCATGTCCCAGTCTCTAACTCCATGTCCCAGTCTCTAACTCCATGTCCCAGTCTCTAACTCCATGTCCCAGTCTCTAACTCCATGTCCCAGTCTCTAACTCCATGTCCCAGTCTCTAACTTCATTGTCAAGTTTCTAACTTTATTATGCTTTCATCTTTCAATATTAATTACCTCTCATGAATGCGTCAATTTTCTGACTCAGCTCTGCTTGTCCAATATCTTGTAAGACGTCTAGTAGTTGTTGCCATGTTGGATGATGTAGTCTATGCCATGTGGCAATAACATGATTTACATAATACACAGGATCTCTCTGTGGATCAAAGTCTGGTAGTTCTACTCCAGTAGATTGTGCTAGTTGAGAGAGACTATTGGCCAGGACAGACACAATTCGAATGCCCATCACTGCCTCTAGTCTGGACAGGACATTGGATATGAACTGGTTGTCTGGAGAATAGTGAATCACTACATAAAATAACAATATTTTACTTAAACACAAAAATATTACTAGATGGTGAGAGAGCTAGTCAAGTCTTTTCAACATAAAGGAAGGGAATTCATATCCATTATAAGAGCATGTGAAAGTTCTCTCTGTAATCTATAACAGTGGACATGCTGAAGAAAAACAGTATCACTGCAGTTTCTAAAGTGGGACTACTATTTGACAACACTAACCTGATGAAGTTATTAAATACACTCCCTCGGAATCAGCAAGCACTAACTGTCCAGAAGACAATACTGCAGCTGATGTATTTACAGTAGTGGCATGTAGTACATATCCCTGCGTAGTTGTCTCAATCCAAGACCGTGCTGTGCTCAAATAACATCTCATAGAAGATAGTATATCTATACTGATAAGATTTGATAAAAAGGAAGTAATAGCAAATGTTTCAATTGGTGTGGTTATCTCCCTCCATACTGTTCCTGTAGTTGTCATGTTATCACTAGTAGATTCTTTGAGAGATTCTAAACTACATATAAACAGAATCATCTCCTTGTCATCTCCTCCAGTGAAGTAAAAGTTGCCTTCGTGGAATGCTGATCGCATGTCCCAGCATGGAGTAGGTAGTGAGTCTGCAGTCATCCAGAGGTCACCAAGTAACACCTCCACAACATCCAAGTCCTTGTCATTGCGAACACGCCCACCAGCCACTACCAGGACTTCTGATGATCCTCCACTAACTGATGATGTCCAGCTGCGACGAGTAGGCATGGCAGGGAGTGATGTCCTCCAGTCTAGACCAGTAGTACTAGTCATTAGTTGGTTGGTATGCATACCATCTTTTATTCCACCAACCAATACAAACTTAGACTGGTAGGTTGTTAGGGAAGAACAGTCATATGGTGTAGTAGTCGTAATCCATGAGTGCAGGTCATCAGTAGAGGAAATATGAAGTTTGTTAAAACAGTCAAGTATAACTATTGTATCACGTAGTACTGCACAATATTTAGGCCAGACATGCTCATTCCATGCATGGCAGTGTTCCCTGCGAAGTGAGGCTAGAGGGTGAAGAATATCAACCTAAATACATTAAAAACAATATAATTGATGACAAACACCAAATCACACAATATTAATAGTTCCCTTGTATGATAAAATAACCAAAAATTTATTTTATATCAGATAAAAAAAAAGCCATGCAACTAACTAGTGGTATGCTTGAGCACAAATGGTGAGCGAGCCTTAAACTACACTATTGTTAAACGATTGATTTTGCAAGACTTACCTTCGTGGTTCGTCTAGTGGACAATGAATTTTCAAGTAAATGCTGTTGAGTAGGGCTTATAACTGTGACAAATAGCATATTAACTTACCACTGCCACTAACTAGAATAGAAATGGAGCTCCCATAAGTTTTTGAGTTTTAACTGCACCCGCAAAACAATTCAAAGCGGTAAACAATTCAATTTCTAAGGTGATACGGGTAATGATCGCTAAACCGGAGGATTCTGTTTAGTGAAGTTTGGGATGGGGTCAAACACAGAGCGAACACAAAAATACGCGAGGGTCAAAGTACAAAATGACATACGTACGTCCAAACATATATATAAATTAACAGACATCCCCGATTTTCATTTGCGTTAACCCTGTAAGTGTCTCGCTCGCTCGCCAATTATATATGAGTAAATAATGCAACAAGCTATATACACACTTCATATCAACTAACATAGGTGTATGTAATTAATTAGAAGAACAACAAATACACTGTAATTCAACAATGTAAAAAAACACATAAATATACAATTCTTTACCATGAGTGCATAATAACTCTTATGGCATTCAAACACAAAAATATACATACAATGTTAAATATAAAAATACAATAATACTAATAGAAGACACAAAACACATTGAAAATGTGCACATGCTACAATTATGTACAGTAGAATCTCGTCTGACAAGATCACAACCCAATGAATGGAAGGATTGTGGGTACACCATGCTTACTCATTGTCGGGTTGTAAGGCCAACACTGGAAGGTGGTACGTACTAGAACTATATTCTCGAAGGACCAGAGTTAGTCATCAGCTCTTCAGGTTCTCGCAATTTTAGAACATTACTGATAACTGAACACGAGGTGGAAAAATACAAGTTATATTAGTGGTGGGTGGTACAGAACTAAGGCTCACATGCCCGCATGCAGGCAACATGATGATATAATTATGGAGGTGATTATGTTCAAAATATGCGTGTATATTGTTCAGGTTCAAAAGATACAGATAATGTTGTTGTTCTATTCCTGGAGACAATGTTCCTGGTTGATGTGCCGGTCAGACTGGCTGCCTAGGGTGGCTGCTCTGACAGGTCTCAACTGGAGTACTACCACTCTGGGTGTAGCTTGAGGTAGAGCCCAGACACTCATTGCTGAGCCTCAAAGGACCAATTTTTTATAAACGGGTGGGAAAAAAACCTAACATAGATGGTGGCTTCCTGAGAGAAACCTCAAGTCACAGTCGCTCCCATGCCTGCAATGTGGGTTGGCACAATGTCACAAGAAAAGCAAACTATGGAGAAACTACCACATTGCTAGGACAAGAGGACTGCTGACAACTATTGAAAAGTTCATTTCAATGTACACGGACGTAAATTCCAATTATATGAGTGTGTAGTTGCTATGGGGAAAACAAAGGATAATGACCACTGTCACATGTCCAGTGGTCACTCCGTACCAGCTGTATAAATCAACAATCCTTTGGTCTGGGGATGCCCAAACATGGTCAGTGGTCGTAGGAGCAAAAGTAAAAGAAGGGGGAGGTGGGGGGGAATTGGTAAAATATGGCTGTTTTTTATTTTTACTATATTACCATATAAATCTTTTATGCCATGCTTTCCAACATAGCATTCCAATGCCTCCAGAGATATCATATTAGTTGTTGAGAATTGGAGCTAGCTTGTAAATTAGATTTCTTGAAAGACCGTTGTTACCAATGCTTTGTATTATTACAACAGTTGCCAGCTTACATTTTTGCTATTACAGATTTAATAGCAACTGGCTGAAGGCCTAGACAAAGGGAACCTGATCAGCGATGTGCATAGGGGTCCTGCCTCACAAGGATGAGAAATAGCTGGAAAAGAAACAGAACTAGTATATTAGTGTGTTTATATCTTTTAATTCACTATGTGTATGTTGTTATTGTGTATTCATTGTGTTCATGTTCATTCATCAATTTCTTTATAGACAGAAAAGTGTCAATTTTGTTTGCACATTCATTATCATTTGTATGTGTGTTTGAGGGCCCCCTCCAATGAATAAAATAACTACTATAGCGTAAGTGGCCAATTATCGATCACCTTTCAATTTACCTCGATATCGACCAGGAGAACTGAGTCAAGGCAATATAATTCAATTGGGCGATAACACCGCGTAAGTGGACGCTGTTTGGTATAGCTCCCGGGCCTCCACCGAAAAAAATCAAGGGGATTTTTGTTACTCATTTCCTGAGTAGGACCTGGAGTAGCAGTAAAGCTAGTACCTGGAGTAGCAGAAGCGCTTGCTGAAGCAGTAGCAGAAGCAGAGCCTGAATGACAATCTTCGCTATCGTATAAATGTTCATTTTCTACTAAAATTTCATTTTCTGCTTCCATCTCATCAACACTGGCAAATTCACTAATATCCTCTTCCAATTCACATTCATTTTCACTATTATTATCATTGTTTTCTATATCAGAATATTCATATCTCTCTGCATACTCTTCCTCATCAACATACCCCTCAAAATCATCCCCAGAATCAGTATCAAGCATAGATAAAACTTCCTTAGTTGTGTAAATACGTTGGGCCATCGCTGATAAAAACCGGTAGCAAGAAGTGGTAATTACCGCTGAATAAATTCCGGTGGATGTTACCGCCTAATTGACACTGCGTCGCTGGCAACACGCGTCTGCGGTAAGGGCATCCTTGAGCATAAATATACCCACTCTGCAGTCTACGCGTAGTTCAATTGCGGCATATATATATATGCTCGCCGCGGTGACAGAGTTAATGGAACAATAAACATAAATATACTGTAATTCAGCAAAGTAAAAAAAAAAAAAACATAAATATCCAATTCTTTACCATGAGTGTCTAAACTAGCACACACATAGTAACTCTTATGGCATTCAAACACAAAAATATACATACAATGTTAAATATATAAATACAATAATACTAATAGAAACACACATGATATACAAACACATTGAAAATGTGCACATGCTACAATTATGGTAGCTCATCTGACAAGATCACAACCCAATGAATGCAAGGATTGTGGGTACACTGTGCCGACTCATTGCTGAGCCTCAAAGGACCATTTTTTTATAACTGGGTGGGAAAAAAACCTAACATAGATGGTGGCTTCCTGAGAGAAACCTCGAGTCACAGTCGCTCCCAACCCTACAATATAAACTGGCACAATGTCACTAGCAAGACGTTTCAGATAGAGCCAAATGCCACCACAACAAAAGCAAACTAAGAAGTGAAGAAACTCCCACACTGCTAGGACTAGAGGACTGCAGACAACCATTGAAAAGTTCATTTCAATGTACACGGACTTGAACTACATTTATATGAGTATGTGGTTGATATGGGGAAAACAAAGGATAATGATTATTGTCATATGTCCAGTGGTCACTCTGTACCAGCTGTATAAATCAACAATCCTTTTGGTCTGGGGATGCCCAAACATGATCAGTGGTCGTAGGAGCAAAAGTAAAAGGAGGGGGAGGTGGGGGGGAATTGGTAAAATATGGCTGTTTTTGATTTTTACTATATTACCATATAAATCTTTTATGCCATGCTTTCCAACATAGCATTCCAATGCCTCCAGAGATATCATATTAGTTGTTGAGAATTGGAGCTAGTTTGTAAGTTAGATTTCTTGAAAGACCGTTGTTAACAATGCTTTGTAAACAACATTTGCCAGCTTACATTTTTGCTATTACAGATTTAATAGCAACTGGCTGAAGAACTAGACAAAGGGAACCTGATCAGCGATGTGCATAGGGGTCCTGCCTCACAAGGATGAGAAATAGCTGGAAATGAAATAGAACTATAGTATATTAGTGTGTTTATTTCTTTTAATTCACTATGTGTCTGTTGTTATTATGTATTCATTGTGTTCATGTCCATTCATCAATTTCTTTATAGACAGAAAAGTGTCAATTTTGTTTGTACATTCATTAGCATTTGTAACTAAAGACGTTTTATCTATGCTTGATACTGATTCTGGGGATGATTTTGAGGGGTATGTTGATGAGGAAGAGTATGCAGAGAGATATGAATATTCTGATATAGAAAACAATGATAATAATAGTGAAAATGAATGTGAAATGGAAGAGGGTATTAGTGAAATTGCCAGTGTTGATGAGATGGA
>WLWD01004585.1_pt1 | contig 29894 bp, 8 predicted proteins | sample 6712731 | NCBI WGS metagenome assembly WLWD01 (sample SAMN12718690, study PRJNA576275) | sponge metagenome | isolation source: marine sponge | host: Mycale hentscheli | place: New Zealand: South Island, Marlborough, Capsize Point | collected 2014-11-01
GTGTAGGTGCATGTCCGTTGTGTCAAAGCATTGTGTGTTACAACCACTACTTAGCTAAAGAATATCGCAAAGAAAACTTTTAAATAACGTGTATTGTTTTGTTGTTGTTTTTTTCCTTCAATTCAAGCAGTTGCAGAGAGTTGTTACTATGGCACTGAAATCCCTTTACCGTGTATGCGAAATAAAAAAACTGAACCTTATTTTCAGTAGCTTCAGTGTTAGAAGTCATATAAAAATAGTATAGTCTTTAGGCTCGCTCGCCATTTGTGCTCAAGCACATCACTAGTAAATTTCGTTAAATATTTTTGTTTAGTTTTTTTGCTATTCTTTAGCCACACAACTCTTTTCTACATACTTGCTCACTGGATATACCAACACAAAACCTGCATTATATTCTCTTCGTGACTTGACTATTGGACAAAGGATTTTCAAGGGGTAAGAAATCAAATTTCCAAGGATGATACGTGTAAGGGTCGTTAAAATAACAGTTTTCGTTCAAGCTAGTCGCCTTTCCAAAGTACTCTCTGTTCAAAATGCTCTATTGTACAAGGGCTCTAGTAGATAATAGCATGTTGTATTCTTTTAGTTACTTAACTATTGGACTTTGCGATTTTCAAGTAAAAACAAATCTGTTACTTAAGGTGTATAGCTATGACTAACAGTGCATTGACAAAGTTAACTTATCACCACCGCTAAAAAAATTAATGAACTCGGCTAACTTTAGAAGATCTAAATGCGAACGTCTCTCCTATTGTGTCTCTGTAGCTCTTTGCCATTTTTTTCTTTACCTAGCATTATTTCAATGTCTTTTCTCCTGAATCTCTTGTGCAGTGGTGGAGGAAGCATATTTTCATTGGTCAGGCAAATTCATACCTTCTATTTTCATAGCTCATTTTGTATTAAAGGAACAATGTTATTAAAATTTGAATTTGAAATAATAAAAGAAAATTAATGATTAGCTCAAGTTAAAATGATCCAAAAATTCTTCCTGCGCTCACTTCGACTAATAAATTCATGTTTGCAACTTAACTGACTTCTCTAGACAGTGCTCCAGTACGCTACCGCTGGAGTCGCCACAGGATGCCATACCAGTTCAGGTCGAATTCAACTGGTAAGTATCGTTATATAGTTTTGTACCCAGTTCTATTCTATAAATATCACTGCGCATGCACATGAAATATAAAGAGCTACAAGAGCCGACGTAGAGCGGTTAAGTAAATAGTCTCGCTGGCGAGACTGAAATAGTCACACAGTTATGAAAAAGCAGTTATGAAAAAATTGGTCAGGCACTTATGAAAAATATTGGTCCGGCACTTGCCGGGTCTGCCGGGCCAGTTCCGCCGCCACTGTTGTGCGCTAATGTTTACGTTATTGAGTAGCCACTGGGGGTGGACAAGCATTGACCTCTTTAAACTTTGCCATATTATATATACCAAAATCTCAATGGAGACTTGTTAGTGAGAGTCTTCCCTTCACTCTGCCCAATAAGTGGTTACATGCTTGATATCTTCACTGAAGTAGTATGTAGGTAACTCTTGGTGTAAAGTTGGCCATAAAACTCTCTAGGGGCTAGGCTCCACTAGGGTAAGGTAGCCTTAAAAACCCTGAAAACTGATAAGCCAGACCCTGGTTGCTATACCTACTACTGTAATGAGCTTGCATAATACAGCCATGAGATAACACTATACTCATGGGTCACACATACCTATAGATAATATTGTGAAGATATCTAGCTTGGAATAAATAGTACTTATTACATGAGTCAGAGTGTGATATGGTGAAATGTTTCAAGAGCAGGCTAATTTATTTTCAGGGGCCAGAGATGAGTGAAAAAATGCTTGAGAGTGAAATATCTAGCCATATCACTCTGACAAGTGTAATAAGTGGTATATTCCAAAGCTAGATAACTTCACTGAAGTAGTTTGTTGGAAACTCTGGGTGTAAAACACTCTAGGGGCTTCCCACACAGCTCATATTGTAGCAGCTGCTCTTGTCTGGGCTCTACCTAAAGCTACACCCAGAATGGTAGTACTCCAGTTGAGACCTGTCAGAGCAGCCACCCTAGGCAGCCAGTCTGACCGGCACATCAACCAGGAACATTGTCTCCAGGAATAGAACAACAACCTGAACAATATACACGCATATTTTGAACATAATCACCTCCATAATATATCGTCATGTTGCCTGCATGCGGGCACGTGAGCCTTAGTTCTGTACCACCCACCACTAATATAACTTGTATTTTTCCACCTCGTGTTCAGTTATCAGTAATGTTCTAAAATTGCGAGAACCTGAAGAGCTGATGACTAACTCTGGTCCTTCAAGAATATAGTTCTAGTACGTACCACCTTCCAGTGTTGGCCTTACAACCCGACATTGAGTTGGTCCTTCGAGCCGGATACTCTAGACAGAGGATCCGTGCCAGCGCCGAGAAGGAAAACCACCTACCATCCGACGAGGCCATCATCACCGAGACCGCAGACCACCTTCTGCAATCACCTATCAACTCGACCACCGGGACCGTGAGCCTTCCCTCACAATCAACCTAATCGAACTTATCAACTTGACGACCACATACCTGGTCAACCTAATCGAACTTATCATCTTGTCGACCCCTTGCCTATCGTTGTACTTATCGAGTAAGGACTATTCATTAGCTAGCTATCTGTTGTTGGCTACGTGTATAGTTGGGAAATATCATCTATCGTCGTTGGGAAACATCATCTATCGTCGTTGGGAAACATCATCTATCGTCGTTGGGAATACTTCCTATCGTTGTACTTATCGAGTAGGACTATTCATTAGCTATCTGTTGTTGGCTACGTGTATAGTTGGGAAACATTATCTATCGTCGTTGGGATTACTTCCTCCACCTACCTGCCAATCATGTCTCGAATCACAGTGGAAATATCCGAGATACAATCGATGACGGATGTGGAAGCTGTCAAACGTAAGAGAACCACCGCCCGTAAGACTCAACTTACTAAGCTAGTTGGACAGCTGGATACTATCACCACCACCCCCTTGGACACACTCAGTGCCAAAACGGTACAGAAGTGTGTCGATAGTCTAGAACGTTCTATAAGGTTGTACAAGACCCTTCAGCTACAAATTGAGAAGCTCATGGTTGCAGATCCTGCACTTGAAGAGGAAGAGGCTCATGGTATAGCTGCCGAGGAGGAATATGAAATTCTGGAAGAGAGATCTGTCGCTTTGTTGGATAAGGTCGTTATACAACGAGATTTTTCCATTCTCATGGAAGAACTAAGTCCTTTGCTAGAAGCTGAGGACCCAGATCAACAAATTTACCAGGAATCCTTTGCTAACCTCAAGAAGCAAATTGTGGACTTCAAGAGGAAGGCTGGTGAATACCTTTTGGATCCTCACATCGCCAAACTAGTGGATAACCTTAACAAGGCTACCGCCAACTATCAGAAGAAGGCAGCTGAAGCCGGAAAACATTCAACCGCCAGTAGCAGAACATCAACACCAACACCAGTAGATCTAACCACTACAGACAGAGCAGATGCACCGTCGACCAGAACCATCACGGTGGCCTCTAGGCTAAGGCTTGATCTGCCTAAGTTCGATGGAGAGCCCACCGAATGGCTCAACTTCAAGGCCCTATTTACTGCGGCCATTGAGAGAGACGGAACTGGTATCTCCGACCAGGAGAAGTGTACTCACTTGCTGAACTGCATGACTACAGCCAGTGCCAAAACCACCATCAAACAGTATGCTACCATCACTGACGGATACGCTCTAGCACTCCAAGCCCTTGAAGATGTTTATGGTGGGGCATGGAGCAACATGTCGCAGCTATCCTGCAACCTGAGACCTACTCCTACAATTGTGACAGCCTTAGGAGGATGAGAGAGATGATTGATTCTCACACTAAGGGGCTTGAGCAATGTGGAGGAAACACGTTGGAACAATTCTTAGCTGCCCTTGTGATATCTCGTTTCGACAAGAACATGTTGTACGAGTGGACTCACCACTGGGAGGATCTGAAGAGTCTTCCAACTATCACCGAAGTCAGGAACTTCTTTAGAAAAAGAGAACTCCGGATGATCGAGCATCCCGTTATTTTGAAGACATCTCACAAACTGATCAACTCATCTAACACCTCATCGAAACCACCATTAAAGAGAGTGACCTTGCCAGTGAGGGCAGTCGCAACCCAGGCCGACAATATTGAACCAACCACCGAAACTGTCTTTCGCTGTCCGGCCTGCGGGAAAGACCCACATTCACTCCCGAGATGTGCAGCTTTTATGAAGTTGACACCAGAGAATCGACAGAAAGTAGTGAGAGAAGCCAACTTGTGTTTTAACTGCCTCAGTCATCGACACAGAAGGAGAGATTGCCCTTCCTCGTTCACTTGTCGGACGTGTAACGGCAAACACCATTCCCTCCTTCACAAGGAGGAATCTACCAACACCACATCAACTGCCAACAGCCATCATCCTTCAACCCCTGACTCCGACTCAGATGGTGAGGTCATGGTAACTTATGGAGGAGAAAACTCAGTAGTCTTGTCAACCGCTCAATTTCTCAGCCGCAATGGACGGATCCAGCAGCAAGGACGAGCTTTACTTGACAGTGGCTCTGTACCATCCCTCATTACTGAAGCTCTAGCCAGTGCTCTACAACTACCCAGAAAGGCAGTCGTGAGGACTTTCACCGGAGCCTCAGGCAAACTGTTGAAGAGCAAGCACACCGTCGAGCTGACCCTTTCAGCCACCAATTCATTATCATCGTTTGAATCAATCACCGTTACCTGTCATATTGTTAGACAGCTTCCACCTATCTTATCACTTACTGACCCGAAGCAGCTGATACAGCAGCAAATAGACCTGGGCAGATCTCCAGCGGCAGACCCGAAACTTGGAGGATCTATTGACGTCCTGCTGGGAGTTTCTGCAAGCAGTCAAGTACACACCGGACCTCGTATCTATACGCCTGATCAAAAGGGGTATGTAGCTCCAACCATCTTTGGCTGGATCTACGCAGGGTACCTACCAGGAGCTCCACCCAATCAAACTGTGCTCACAGTGATACCTACCAAAGATCCACTAGAGGAATCCCTCAACAGGCTCCATGCGATGGATAAAGTTGAAAAACCGTCTACTTGCTTCACAACTGAAGAACAACAAGCCGTGGATCACTTTAAGGATCACTATACTCGCCTATTCTCAGGGCGATTTCGTGTAACATTACCCCGAAAGGAGGAACCGCCTACTTTGGGCACCTCTCGACCAACTGCACTGAAGAGATTTATCCGCAACGAGAAGTCACTGGAATCTTCAGGGCAGCTGGCTAAATTCGAAGCAGTCCTTAAGGAATATGTGGACCTAGGACATTCGGAGATTGTGCCTCAAAATCAACTATCTGTATCACCAAGCAACTCCTACTATCTACCTGTCCATGGAGTGACCAAAGAGGCTTCATCAACTACTAAATTACGAGCTGTGTTCGACGCTTCGTGTAAAACCAGCACTGGAGTGTCGCTAAACGACACACTCCTACCAGGACCCAATCTCTACCCTCTCCTGTCATCAGTAATTAACAGATTCCAAATGTTTCCAATCGCAATCACTGCTGATATTGGAAAGATGTTCAGAGAAGTGGAATTTGACCCAAACGATCGTGAGTATCATAGATTTCTACAAAGAGATACTGATACCGGTACCATTCAAGACTTCAGGATGTGCAGACTTACATTTGGGGTCACTTCATCACCATACCTTGCTACCCAAGTATTGTTGGAGTTGGCTGATCAGGAACAGAGTCGCTATCCAGAAGCAACCACTGCCATTAGACAATCCTTCTACGTGGATGATTGTCTGGCCGGAGCATCAACTTTACAGGAAGTGAAACGCCTCGGAGATCAACTCATCAACTTGCTGAAAGAAGCAGGAATGACTCTCCGGAAATTTCGAAGTAACTCTCCTGAATTTCTATCAACACTACCGCCTGAACTAATTGAAACTGAAGATTTGGAAATCACCGAACCGATGTCATCTGCCAAAACCTTGGGCATACATTGGAGCTTGCGGACCGACAATCTCCATATTTCAACACCCAATATTGATCCATCTATACCTACCACCAAGAGACTAGTTGCCTCAGCGGCTGCCAAGGTTTATGATATCCTTGGGATTTATTCCCCAGTTACCGTGGTAGCCCGACTGATTCTTCAGCAATTGTGGCAATCTGGTCTCGGCTGGGATCAACCTATTCCAGCTGACCTTGAGAATCTGTGGCATGCTTGGACAGCAGCATTACCAGACCTAGCAGCACATCCAGTGCCCAGAAGACTCACATCTAGCACCAACCATCCTAGCATCCAGCTTCACGGGTTCTCAGATGCTTCAGAGAAGGCCTATGGGGCAGCCGTCTACATACGGACAGTTGCTGCAGACACATCAACCAAAGTAAACCTGGTGATGGCCAAATCAAGAGTTGCACCGATTAAGACTCTGACCACTCCCAAGCTTGAGTTAACTGCTGCCCTCCTCTTGGCAAAACTACTGAGTTTAGTAGCATCAGATCTCAACTTACCGACCTCATCTATATTTGCTTGGACCGATTCCTCTGTCACACTGCATTGGATTCATAGTTCACCTCATCGATTACAAACCTATCAAGCAAACAGAGTCACCACTATCAACGAACTTATACCTTCTGCTCAGTGGAGACACGTCTCCACCAACTTCAACCCAGCGGATCTTGCCAGTCGTGGCACCACGGTTGAAACCTTACTGAGCACTACCCTATGGTGGGAAGGTCCAACCTGGCTAAAGCTTCCACCTGTAGATTGGCCACACCTCAACCTAACATATCCTGATGATTCTGTTGGATTCAAACCCAAAGCAACTAATGTCGCCGTCACATTATCAGAACCACCATGGGAATTGTGGAATAGGTACTCCAGTTTCCCTAAACTTGTCCGAATCATATCTTGGCTTCGGAGATTTATTACCAACTGTAGAACTTCAACACCTAGTCGAATCACCAACCAACAACTGACCTCTGAGGAGATCACGAAAGCCAGATGTCTTATCATCAAATCAGCACAATTCCAGTCTTACCCTGAGGCATTTGAGACAGCTTCTAATCAACGTCAGTTACCTAAGGGTCATTCACTTCAACACTATGATGTCCGGCTCAATTCCCAAGGATTACTTGAGATTCAAGGAAGAGTTAGACGAGGAGATGGAGCACCCAGAGCTTATCTTCCCCTCAAATTGAACTCAACCATCACTCAGTTGCTCATCTCATCACTACATCATCTACATCATCATCCTGGAACATCAACTCTTTTGGCAATTATCTCAGAGCAATACCACATCCCGGGTTTAAGGAATCACCTCAAGCTCCTGAACCGGAAGTGTGTCACTTGCCAGAAGATTCTAGGAAATCCTGTCAACCAGAGGATGGGATTACTACCACATCATCGAACTACTCCTAGCAAACCCTTTGATATATTATCTGGAGTGGACTTCGCTGGACCATTTCTGATTCATCGGGGAAACCCACGCAAGCCTACCAGAGTTAAGGTATATGCTGCAGTATTTGTCTGCTTCACTACTCGAGCCCTGCACTTTGAACTCTGCTCTGACCTCTCTGCTAGTGGTTTCATCGCAGCGTTCCGCCGCTTCACTGCCAGGAGAGGAACACCCACTCATCTCTATTCTGATGGAGGCTCCAACTTTGTCGGAGCAAGGAGAGAGATGAAGGAGGCTCAAACTCTACTTCATAACGAAACCACTACCAACCACTTCAACCACCTTACCACTACTAAGAAGTTTCATTGGCACTTCTCTCCTCCTAGAGCTCCTCACTTTGGGGGACTCTGGGAGGCGGGTGTTAAAAGTATGAAGAGGCTTCTTAGACGTAACTTGTCAGCTCAACCTCTTTCGTACGAGGAGCTAGAAACAATTCTGATAGAAATGGAAGCGGTCTTAAACTCTCGACCAATCACTCCCATCACATCTACTGATCCTAACTCCGTGGAGATGTTAACATCAGGACATTTCCTGACTGGAGGAACTCTGAAGGCACCACCACCCAACCATGTTGATACCACCAGCAAGTTATCATTGCTACGTCGCTGGAATCTTGTTCAACGATTAACCCGAGATCTTTGGATCAAATGGAAGGCTACTTACATACAGTCTCTAGTGGCCCGACAGAGATGGCATTTTACCAAACGGAACTATTGTACTGGAGATATTGTTCTTCTCAAGGATGATTCCTTTGAGGTTACCCGGAACTGGCAACTGGCCATCATTACCGACACCTACCCTGGATCTGATGGTCTGGTCCGGGTAGTTGATCTACGATGTAGAGGACGCACTTATCATCGTTCCACTGATCGACTGATCCTGCTTCTACCGGAGGACACTGCACGTTCTCCCCCCCCGGGTGGATGTCTGGGCTCTACCTCAAGCTACACCCAGAGTGGTAGTACTCCAGTTGAGACCTGTCAGAGCAGCCACCCTAGGCAGCCAGTCTGACCGGCACATCAACCAGGAACATTGTATCCAGGAATAGAACAACAACCTGAACAATATACACGCATATTTTGAACATAATCACCTCCATAATATATCGTCATGTTGCCTGCATGCGGGCACGTGAGCCTTAGTTCTGTACCACCCACCACTAATATAACTTGTATTTTTCCACCTCGTGTTCAGTTATCAGTAATGTTCTAAAATTGCGAGAACCTGAAGAGCTGACGACTAACTCTGGTCCTTCGAGAATATGCGCAACAGTATTTACTTGAAAATACATTGTCCACTAGACTCGACTTATAACCATGACAAAGAGCGCATTGACTTACCACCCCACTAACTCGAATAGAAATGGAAGTCCCTTAAGTTTTCAAGTTTTAACTGCACCCGCACAATAATTCAAAACGGTAAACAATTCAATTTCTAGGGTGATACGGGTACTGGTCGATAAACCAGAAGATTCTGTTTAGTGCAATTTGGGTCGGGGTCGACCACATAACTAACACAAAAACGCGAGGGTCAAAGTACAAAATGACATACGTACGTCCATATATATAAATAAATAAATAAATAAACATCCCCGATTTTCGATTGTGTTACCCCTGTAAGTATAGCTACGCTCGCTCGCCAATGCGAGCGAGCGTAGCGAGCGAGACACTTACAGAGGTAACACAATCGAAAATCGGGGATGTCAGTTTATTTATTTATTGGCGAGCGAGCGAAGCGAGCGAGACACTATCAGGGGTAACTCAATCGAGATTTCGCTATATTTATTGGCGAGCGAGCGTAGCGAGCGAGACACTTACAGGGGTAAAAATGAAAAAATCTGGGATGTTTGTTTATTTATTTATTTGTATATATGTTTGGACGTACGTATGTAATTAAACGCGCGCGCTAGGAACTTTTTTTCTCCAAAAAACACGGCTTTTTAGGCTTGACCCCAGTTTATTCTGAAAATACAGCATTAAGCAAGCCTTACTTTATACTTAAAGCTCCAAAGTGTGGGAAAATTTCTGCGAAAACGCTTGCTTTTCAAGAAACAAAAAGTATTGAAGACCCTTTTCCAGACTTAATTTCAAAACTTCGCCGTTTTAGGAAGGATACGGAGCTAAAATTACAAATAATAACACTGGTTTATTTTTTTATCGTAGCTGAGAGCTTGTTCAAGAGTTACTGGTAATTGAGATTATCAGAATGGCAGATGTTTGATACTACAAAAGTTACCATTAATCAGGTAAGAGAGTGATTTTGTATTTGTTTGCTGAAATAAAATCATAACGGCTATTATAGTTTTTGCATGAACTAAGCTAAAACATAGTAACAATACTTAGTTTTATGTTACCTAACTATCAGGCTCGCTCGCCATTTGTGCTCAAGCACACCACTAGTTTATTTATTTATCTGTTTATGGGGTACGTGAGACCTCTGTTTTCGCCCGCGCTTCTAATTACGTAAGTTAGGTAAAGCGTTCACAGTTCCAGTATTTTTCAATTAACGAGCGCGGAGAATCCTGCTGCAGACGCAACTTTGTTTCAACCAAAAAGTTTACAGCTACTCTCTTCTTGAAACAATTGTGAAGTCTTTGTCAAGCTGCGCTTCTTTGCCACGAAGTTTATTCAGGTAATTCTGTTAGTTTAGTCTGAGATCAGAGACTTTAGATTCTCTGATGCTAACTGAGAATGGAAAGGGTTACACTGTGCACTACAATTAGATGTAATTTCTGTCCTATTTTTCTGTAAAAGGAGTCTGCTCGCTCGCCATGCATTTGCGCTATTCGAGCGCACCATTAGTTTATTGGCGAGCGAGCGTAGCGAGCGAGACAGTATTAGGGGTGGATAATGCAAAATCGGGTATATGTTATATACATATGTATATATACATATGTATGTATGTATGGATTGTACGTATGCCCTTTAAACGCGCGCGCGGGGAATGTTTTTTCTTCAAAAAACACGGCTTTTTAGGCTTGACCCCAGTTTATTCTGAAACTACAGCATTAAGCAAGCCTTACTTTATACTTAAGCTCCAAAGTGTGAGAAAATTCCTGCGAAAACGCTTGCTTTTCAAGAAACAAAAAGTTGATTCGATCGGTTACTATGACATTGAAGACCCTTTACCATATTTAAATTCAAAACTTCGCCTTTTTTCCGGCTAAGTGCGGCTTGTTACTAGTTGTCAAGAGCCACCTGTAGTCAGTACTAAGAGAGCTATCACTACTTCTGAAAAGCGTATGTAAGCACATAAAGTATTAATGCTAAGGAAGCTACTACTACTCGAGGGATGCCGAGGTAAGTACGCAATTCCATATTTGTTAGCTAAATATGCAAAATAACTCTGGCCTTTCTTTTTTATAGCTAAGAGCTTGTTGTCAACAGTGACTGGTAAATTCAAATCGTCAGAAGGACTCAAATTTGGTACTACAAAAGTTACCACTGCTCAAGAAAATGAGGTAAGAAAGTAATTTGTATTTGTGTGGTGCTAAAATTGATTGTCTTTGTTTTTGTAGGTGAGGAGCTTGTTGTCAAGAATTCAAGGTAATTCAGATAGCCAAAGTAACTTCAATGATACTACAGAAGTTATCAATACTCAAGAATGAGGTAAGTAGTAATTCCATATTCGTTGGCTAAAATTACAAATAATAACACTGGTTTAGTTTTTATCGTAGCTGAAAGCTTGTTCAAGAGATACTGGTGATTGAGATTATCAGAATGGCAGATGTTTGATACTACAAAAGTTATCATTAATCAGGTAAGAGAGTGATTTTGTACTTGTTTGCTGAAATAAAAGGTCATAACTGCTATTATAGTGTTTGCATGAACTAAGCTAAAACATAGTAACAATACTTTTATGTTACCTAACTATCAGGCTCACTCGCCATTTGTGCTCAAGCACACCACTAGTATGTATATATGTATGTGGGATGGTACGTATGCCCTTTAAACGCGCGCGCTGGGAACGTTTTTCTCCAAAAAACACGGCTTTTTGGGCTTGACCCCAGTTTATTCTGAAACTACAGCATTAAACAAGCCTTACTTTATACTTAAGCTCCAAAGTGTGAGAAAATTCCTGCGAAAATGCTTGCTTTTCAAGAAACAAAAAGTTGATTCGACACCGGTTACTATGGCATTGAAGACCCTTTTCCAGACTTAATTTCAAAACTTCGCCGTTTTATGGGGGGGGAGGGTGGGATACGGAGTGCCGGTTGTTGGTTGTCAAGAGCTGTTGGTAGTCAGAATGCCGTAGTATTAATGCTAAGGAAAGCTACTACTTCACGAGGGAAGCTGAGGTAAGTACGTAATTCCATATTTGTTAGCTAAATATGCTAAACTAACTCTGGCCTTTCTTTTTTGTAGCTAAGAGCTTGTCAACAGTGACTGGTAAATTCAAATAGTCAGATTGGCTCAAATTTGGTACTACTAAAGTTACCACTGCTCAAGAAAATGAGGTAAGAAAATACATTTGTATTTGTGTGCTAAAATTGATTGTTTTTGTTTTTGTAGGTGAGAGCTTGTTGTCAAGAATTCAAAGTAATTCAGATGGTCAAAGTAACTTCAATCAGAAGTTATCAATACTCAAGAATGATGTAGGTAGTAATTCCATATTTGTTGGCTAATATTACAAATAACACCGGTTTATTTTTTTATCGTAGCTGAGAGCTTGTTCAAGAGTTACTGGTGATTGAGATTATCAGAATGGTTGATGTTTGATACTACAAAAGTTACCATTAATAAGGTAAGAGAGTGATTTTGTATTTGTTTGCTGAAATCAAATGTCATAACTGCTATTATAGTGTTTGCATGAAGTAAGCTAAAACATAGTACCATTTTATGTTACCTAACTATCAGGCTCGCTCGCCATTTGTGCTCAAGCACACCACTAGTTTATTTAGATATATGTATGGACGTACGTATGTCATTTTGTACTTTGACCCTCGCGTTTTTGTGTTAGTTTGGTTGTCGACCCCGTCCCAAATTGCACTAAACAGAATCCTCTGGTTTATCGATCAGTACCCGTATCACCCTAGAAATTGAATTGTTTACCGTTTTGAATTCTTTTGCCGGTACAGTTAAAACTTGACAACTTAAGGGACTTCCATTTCTGTTCGAGTTAGTGGCGGTGGTAAGTCAATGCGCTCTTTGTCATGGTTATAAGCCGTGTGCACAGTATTTACCTGAAAATACATTGTCCACTAGACTACTGCGAAGGTAAGTCTGTGTAGGTGCATGTCCAGCTGTGTCAAAGCATTGTGTGTTACAACCACTACTTAGCTAAAGAATATCACAAAGAAAACTTTTAAATAACGTGTATTGTTTTGTTGTTGTTTTTTTTCCTTCAATTCAAGCAGTTGCAGAGTGATAGTTGTTACTATGGCACTGAAATCCCTTTACCCTGTATGCTAAATTTAAAAACTTGACCTTATTTTCAGTAGCTTCAGTGTTAGAAGTCAATAAAAATAGTATAGTCTTTAGGCTCGCTCGCCATTTGTGCTCAAGCACACCACTAGTATGTATGTATACGTACGTCAAAATATTTCGCCCGCGCTTCTAATTACGTAAGATAGGTAAAGCGTTCACAGTTCCAGTATTTTTCAATTAACTGGCGCGGAGAATCCTTTGTTTCAACCAAAAAGTTTATAGCTACTCTCTTCTTGAAACAATTGTGAAGTCTTTGTCAAGTTTCGCTTCTTTGCCACTGCTTTTCGAAGTTTATTCAGGTAATTCTGTTAGTTTAGTCTGGGATCAGAGACTTTAGATTCTCTGATGATGGAAAGGGTTACACTGTGCACTACAGTTAGATGTAATTTCTGTCATATTTTTCTGTAAAAAGAGTCTGTTCGCTCGCCATGCATTTGCGCTATTCGAGCGCACCACTAGTATCTCCTTGTTATGCATGTTAATGTCACTTGATTTGAGTCACACAGTCGTGTGCTTCCATTCACTATGCTCAATTCTAAATAGGAGAAAAAATAAAAGTGGTAACAAGGATTTTTTTTTAAATATCAGACCTTACATTACCTGATCCTGAATTACTAAGAAGTGTCAAGAGCAAGAGAATTGCCACTACTATGGCCATCAGAGCACTGGGTATTTCAGTTTGCTATTTCAAGTTAAGTTACTAAAGCATAAATAGTTTAGTTACGTGCTCCCAAAAGCTCTCTTCAATTAAATTACCAATATACTGAATCAATTGGGAGAGTAGAGAGACTTTAAACGGCATCTCATCTGTGAAGAAATCCTCTTTTGAAAAATAGCCTTCTGATGATTACACTTGATTGTATTTTGCAAATTAATCAGTAACACAATCTTGACAATTGAAATCCCCCCTCCCCTTTAGAAAAATTCTATGTTAAACCTATACATTTAGAAAATTAATATGAATTGTGACTTTCACACCCATGTATGGTCTCCAGATTAGAGTGCTGTTTCACAACTGCAATGATGACAATAATACCAGTGATTTTAGAGCTTTGACACTTTGGACCAACCGTGATACTCGGGTCAAAATTTACTGTTCTTGACACCTAAGTGTGGCCAGTAGCACTGAAGCTCATGTAAGACAAATTTTATCTGCATTAAATGACACTTTATCTATAATATTATTAGTCTTGTATAATATAATATATATTATATGTGTATATGTATGCTAGAGTACGGTTTGTGTGAGGTTAATTAGTCTTGAAAATAATCTCTCTTTAGTATCAAAACAGTTTAATTAGAATAAAATAAGCTGGGAGGATGGCATGCTAGCAATGTTGTTTAAATAATAAATATCTAGAAGGTAGCACACTGTATTTCTGTTTGCACTCCGCTTCACAATTTCCTGCCACGAGTTACTAGACTGACTGAACTGCTGCTATCACCAAATTGAGACCACTTGTTGTAGTGGGTGTGGTCATTTTGTAGTAAAGGCCATAAACATATTTTCTTCCTATAGGATATGTAGTAATTTCTTTGGTAATTGTACTATTAAAGTAATCAGGTAATATGGGAGCTCAAAGAAATTAATATCATCAATTCAAAGCATAAAGCAATTAGGTATGCAATTAAAAGGAAACAATGAAGATTTTTCAGGGGCTAATTCTGTTGAAGCATAAACACTTCAAGGAATAAATGAATCAGTATTTCAACAAATCAATCCAAAGAATCTAATAAATCCTTTACTTTCAAAACTGAATATTAAATTGAGATGCAACTGATTGTTTGCAGTTATGCACTACAAACGTTTTGAATGGCAGAATTAATCAGAGAAAAAATGGATTCTTTATTTGCATTTAAAAACTGAAAAATAATCACAGACACATAGCTGGACTATAATAGCTCATGTATAGGGAGTCAATGATGAATGAAAGTAGCTATGTACAATTATTTTGATGCTTAGTTACTTTAAATGTGGAGCAAAGATTCAGCAGCTGATTTTAAAGTCCTTAGTTGAACACATTTAAATTGATTGAACTCAAAGCGTTAGCTCTTGTTAATTAAGTGAATAATAGATCATAGTAGTAATATAATTAATGCTATAATGTACAAGTTTTCTTTTTGGAAAATATTTTACAACTGAAATACAAATGATGATGCTGATTAATGCACTCACACACCCACACCCACACACGTAATGAATGGCGGATGTAATTCTGTCTCACAGTTGCACTTCTTCTTAAGGTACATGAGGTCTTGTTACTACTCTCATGTTTGATAGTTCCACTTCTTGATTGGCTCCATTAATCCTTCTCCATATTGAGCTTTGTCCCTTTCTCTTGATAGGGAGACCCATCCACCCACGCAATTTGTTGGTGAAATTGTTTTTTGTAATGATTTCTTGAATCCTACTGTTGCAACTATTTGAATAATGTCATAGATTTTCAATACTACTTTATTCCTGGTAATTCAATATTTTTTAGCTTAGTAGCATTAATTAGATATATAAATTCACAAAATGTTTCGGCTTGTAAGACAATTTTGTTTTTATTTTGTTTTAAACGGTCATGTAAACCTCACAACTGAAGAAGGCTTACGAGCCGAAACATTTTGTGAATTTATATATCTAATTTTAATGCTACTAAGCTAAAAAAATATTGAATTACCAACTATTTGAATATGGTAAGCTTACTCTTGGTTGTATAATCTTCCTATATACCCCAAATTTAGAGTCAGAGCATATAGGTGAGTGAAGATAGGTACGAGTGAAAAGTTTGTACGCACATTTCGCATAGTTTCTCCACAACATCCAGCATTTAAAGTTCCAAAGCTTTTCCTCCTCAATCCCTATCTCTCTCTCTACGTTTAGCTTTCAACTCCTACAAATTAACTTACATTTATAATGAACATTATTAAAATTCTAGAAACCATAGCACTGATTGAATTATTGTGTCCCTTTATTTGAAATAGAGTAATGAAATGTAAGAGATGGTCTTTTTCTTTCAGTACTAGTTAACTGTAATGAATAAGTACAAACATTGACTTTAAAAAAACCCATTAGAAAGGGCATTATAGTTATTGAAATGCTAAGAGGTTTTATATCAGGGACAAAATAATAAAAATGAGTAGATCTATTCCATTTCAACTACACTCAAAAAAATCTGTTTATATTCAGTTTGCCTCAATGTTATAATTCCTATTCCCCTAGTTTAGGAAGGCATCGTTCAGTAATTACAAAACTATACAAGTATGTAGCTGTTGACCATAAAATTACTTTCTTACCTAAATTATACTTGAGTGGTGGTTAAGCCACACCCACTCATGCCTAGAAGATATAATGTAATTTTTTTTAGTTTTATGCTTGATGTTGTATGAAAGAATCATGATGAAAAAAATCACTATTGTTAATTGCATTAGTGTATGCATTAATTACATTGATGCATTGAAGCCTATTAATAATGAGGGAAATCAGTCATCATGATCATAAAGGAACACAATATGGAAGAAGTTACATATATTTTATAAAAATGGATAAGCTTTACACAACTTGTTTCCTCAATCACACATTATTATAAATCTATCTACAATTATTTAAAATATAGCTATTGGCATGTGATTATGAGTATTCTCTGTTGTAGGTTAAGTTTAATTATGTTCACTGTTAAAATAGAGTTTATCAGGCATAATTTAAAAGGCGTAATTTAAAAGTGCAAAATTTTAGCATGCAAAATAGTCATGCAGTTCAAAACAGGATTACAAAAATAGTTGATAATGACTAAGTAGAATAAAAGTCATAGCAACACAAGATAGATAGCTATTATTCCAAGAAATAGCTAGCTATTTCTAAGCATACAAAAGGTTGTAAAAAAAATTTTTTAATCAAGTGAACTGCATAAATTCTACATTTGTTAAGACCTTAAAAATAAAATATAACTTAAGTTTCAAATAGAGTATGTTTAGAGAGGTTTGCTAAGGGGCACTGTAAAAAGAGTCCAGTAGCTAGCTATATAGCAGTAGTTTATTGGTACACTAGCTATGCCAAATTACCAATACACTATACTTTGATATACATATGTTATAAGCTTCACCATTATATGGTAGAAATAAGCTATAGTTATTATTGCACCTTATAGCGCACCAATAGGTACCATATAAATAATCCATATAACAGTGTTATATAAGGCAGTTATAGAATAGCTTATATTTACCTTTTCTTACAGTGGGGAGCTGATAACTTAAAAGAATAAAATTAGCAATAATTTTAGAAACAAAAAAAAAAAGAGTCATGGGAGACAGTAGTGTCGAGAACTGCAGTGATGGAGTTTTTTCCTTGTAGCTATCTTTTGCAGCAAGAAGTCTGCCTACTGGTACTTTTCCTCTTCTGCCAATAATGTTAACATCTTCAAACTGTGAAGATTACTAAAAGTGCTAGGCGGCGGTACAAGTGCGCACGGTGCGTTTAATTTTCAGTGCGGGAGTGGGGGGGGGGGGGTGGTGGGTGGGTCATGCCCAGATTGTAAAACGAAACCGTGCTGAATAAGTCCCTCGGCACTGCAAATTACAATCTGTTATTATGGAGAGAAAGATTATATCCGCCTTCTTACTGTTAGCCCTTTGTACTTGCGTGTACAGTAAGTTTCGTACTGTAAGGTGAGATGGTGCTCGTTGACTAAGAGCCATCTTTCTAGCTATAGCTACTTACAATATCTTGCATGTGACAGTTATATAGGCAGTGGTTGTAATTAGATTTATTGAGCTGGTTAGTGGGACTCTTGTAGGCGTATTTGGATGAAAACGTGGGAAAATGAAATGTCAAAGAGTTGCAAAATATTTTTGTATAAGTCTACAGTTTATCTTGCAGTATTAGCTATACTTAAAAAATAACCTTAGTTTTATAAGAAAGTTCTTCAGTATAATGGGTATATATATAATATATATATTAATTCTGTATGTTTGTGCCTAGAATTGAAGGCAAAAATAGAGCTTAAATAGCTAGATTACAAGTCTTAAGAGATTGTATGTTATTTTTTATATGCTTATTCTCTATCAAGGCTAGATAAAGGATTGTGTTACTACTGAATGTTTTAGCACTTGTGACACTAATTTATAACCAAATTGGTAAAGTTCAAAATGTGAACCTCAATAGCATTGTTCTAATAGTGCTGATTCAGTGTGTGCATGAATAGTGTATGAAGCAACCTTACACTCTCCACCTTTGCAATGTTAGCAAGTTTTAGTAAGCTCACTAGTCCAGTTTTTCTCTGTTATTTCCTATAGCCCATAATGATAGAGTATACATAATTGGCTTTTTTTATCTTGCTTTTCATTCTAAAATCAAAACAACAATAATAGTATGCATAGCTAAAGTATTTTGTTCTTTTATCAAATTGATGTTGATGATACCAGATGCCAGTTAAGTATTAAATGTAAATTTCATGAAATTTTTAGTACCTCCATGTGAAACTTTATTAACTTTGATGTTATTAACCTAAGAGACTGGATTTTTTTTTCAGAGTAATAGAACGGGTTGCTATTCAGGATTAACAATATGCATAACGTGATTGAAATAGCACTCAGCTTCGCCTCATGCTATTTCAATTGCTTTACGAGTGCTATTGATCCCTAATAGCACAGGTCTCATGCTATCACTAGCTAATAGTAGTCCAGCTTCATTTGTACTGTAGACACTGTATCATCCACTCACAATCTCTGTGTGTTCCAGGATTAGCTTCCTCTGGAATTTCGTTTTCAACCTATTGCTCTCCTAATCTGTTGAAAAATAACTCCGTCTAGTACAAGTAGAACTTCTGCACTAAAGAATAACATAGGCTCCAACTTGAAACTAGTCGAACTGTACATTTCTAAGGCTAAAGCTGCACACCTTTCACTTAGTTATGTGTTATTTCATTTCCCATGTGATTTCAATCGAACAGTGATTTTTTCCCCATACATTTTTGAATGGGCAATATCACACCATACTATTAACTGAAATATTTTGTTGATTAAGTTCTTTACATGCAATTAGCTATAGCAAACTTTTTCCTAAAACACATTCCAGTAAGAATAACAAAGTGTATAGTATTTGTACTCATGTTATACAGTTGTTGTTGTTGTTATTGTTGTTTGTTTGTTTTTTACTGCTTTAAACTTATGTTTGGCAGATCTTAGATGTCTTTGTGAGGCCCCTTATAATCTAGCTCCCGAGTGCTTTCGTCCAGAATGCAATGGTGACAACATTGTATGTGCCACAAACAAGCAGTTTCTTGAACAAATTCAACAGGTGGTATTTATATCGAACTGCTTGCATAGTAGTGTTAACAGCAATGTGACAGTGCTCTGCTCTAGGTCAACCATACGATGCTGCTCTACTGATTTGTGCAACAGAGATTTTCATAACAATGATTCAGCATTTGATATGCCAAGTACTCCTGCAACAAGCCCAGTACTCAACTCTACACCTTCCATGGCGTTCACAGTGGACACTACGGAACAGACAACAGTCTCAGGTGAGCTCCACTGACTGCCTAATAAAATTATTTTTGCAATAGCTTGTGTATAACATTTTCTACTTCCATCTGTTCCAAATCGATTATTCCAAGCATTTTATTGATATACATGTGCTTTATTTATTTATTTTTTAATTGTTACTTATTTATTTATTCTTTACTGAGTGTGGTTAGCTGGTGAGTGTAGTATGAATCCTTATAGTAATCTCATGGGCACTCAAGTGAAGTTAATAGTAGTAGTGCTGTGCTGAGTATTTCATGAGATTACACCATAAATTTCTCTGATCTATACATTGATTGAGGCAAACACAACCACTCCTTAGTCTGAAGGGTATCATTACATTAATTGGGAGAGCTGAATGAAATGAAATTTTTGAAGCCCTCAATGGAAAGTTATGTTCAGTCGGTCTCTCTCCCATTTTAAGTTTTGGTTTAGAAGCTTCCACAATGAAATTTTCCATATGTAATGTTTGCTTCTGTCCCATAGTTAATGAGATAAATGTCACACTAGCTATTATTCCTTATATTGAATGGCCACACTATAATTCCTTGTATAGAATGACCACACTCCTTATATTGTAGATTCCCCACTTTGAGTAGTACATGGAAACGCTGTCTTCATAAGAAGAAACTAAACTAGCCAGAAACACTCACCAGTATACATTTTCAAGGAGAAACTTCACTTCTTTCAACTCTGTTATCCCCTGAGCATAAAGCAAACTACACCACTGGTTGCAAGAAATTATTTACTCACATGATTATAACGTGACACTAGGGGGCATTACCCATAAAAGCTGGTACCTATGCTTTATCTTCCAAACCTACACTACCTTCCCTTGTCTCTTCCACGTGCATTTTAGTTACAATTAATCACTTTCAACTGAATGTACTATTTAAGGTATAACTATGCTTTACCAAACTTGTTCGTTTTCATGAATACACACCATCGGTCGTCGTCATTACTGACACACAAGCTTATTATTATATAGATGTTGACTGCATACCAAAAACATTAGCCACAAGTACTAGTATTTTGCGGTGTTTGAGTTTGTGGTTCCTGAAATACACAAACGGAGGAATTGTAAACATTTAATTGGTACTATATTGTTTGAGTAACTACAAATGCTTTTCATACTTTCAGACAGATGTCTTAGTGTACAACATTTTCCACACTCTGAGATGAACCAAACTTATTATGTGCATTCATTGCATGCATTTCCACCAGGCAAAGACACAATATTAAAAAATATCTATCTCTATTCTTAAGCTCATTCATTGAGCTAATCTTGCATCCTAACAAAGTAAATCTGCCCCCCTTGTATTTTCCTGATCCTTTTAGATTTTAGCAAAAGTTAACAATATTTAATGAGTTCGCCATATCTTAGCAGGCTCTTGCAGGATTTAGTAAATTCTAGGAAGATTATGTAAGATCTGACAACTTACAGAGGCTCACGAGGCTTAATTGAGCTAGTAACCTCAAAACAGCAAAGTTGTAAGGTAAGTGGGCAAAACACCCATATGCAGATAAGGATGCCAAGTAAATTTGCAAGGCTAGCTAAAGTTGTAAATTTGTGGTATGTGTGAGTTGTAAGGATCCAATCAAGTCCAGATGGCAAGCCACTTGCTGCAGGATATTGTAAACCATCCAACTTTTTAGGCAGCTAGCATAAGAAGGGCTGTCAACATTCCTTAAGTCTTCGTTTAACATTTAAAAAAATTGAGCTACATACTATATAATGGATATTATACAATGAATTCATTGTGAATAATACTATTACAGATTTATAATATATATTTACTAGTGGTGTGCTCGAGCACAAACGGCGAGAGAGCCTGCCTAGTTAGGTTACATAAAACTACAGTATTATTAAATAATGTATTTTAGCTTAGTTCATGAAAAGCAGTATGTAGCAGTTGACAATTTGCAGCTACCTTCCTCTGGTGAAGCCACCCAACCTGGTTAGAGAAGCTTCATAAATATTAGCTTGGGGGCAGTCCCTAGAGAGTTTTACAGCTTTATACCACCACAACTACTGGTGTGAAGATATAAGAGGAGCGCCAGCTAGGATGCAAATGGGTTCTTTTATTGACAAATTGCATGTGTCACAAAACCAAAAATTAATATCTGGTAAAGGGTGAACATCAGATAAATATGTTTGTGTACTGAGTTGGTAAGGGATTGCTCAATATCAAGCATAGAATAAACCACTTAATACACTGTCAGAGTGATATGGCTACTCAGGCTTTATCATGGAAATAAATTAGCCTAGTGTTCGGTGTTGTTTTGGTTTAGAGATTCCAGACTTTCTTATTTTTAGTTATTCATACTAAAAAAAAATACCTTGAATGTTTAGTTTTTTTCCCCAAATTCTCCCTGTTTTTAGCTTTTCTTTAATATCATGTAGAAGATTTAGTTATACTGTCAATTGACTTAGTTTGGTTAATTTATGTTGTCTCTTAAATTCTTCAATATAGCTACAGGTAGTTTCCCCCATATTAAAAAACGTATATTTAATTAAAATATTGGGTATTACAATTAAAGTATGATATTATTTTATATAGTTTAGAGAATAATTACTTGTGGCAATTTATATCTTCATTTAATAAAGACAATTCAAAGTGAATTGTTTACAATGAAAATTGCTTAGTTTTAGTTTTGTCATCCACTCTATTAGTTTTAGTAATAATTATCAAATATACTGTCTTCTAAAATGGTTTTAGTTTTTTCATGTTCTCTACAGCTTAGTTTTAGTTATTCTTACCAAAAGTAAAATATCCCAAAACTAAGGGGTTTCGGTTTTAGTTTTAGTTAACTAAAACAACCCTACTTATAGTGTTCTTGAAAGATTTTGCCATATCACACTCTGACTCACGTAATTAGGCGTAGACAAGTACTCCGGAAAGGGGGGGAGCTTAAAGTAGGTCACACATGCAACCCCACGCATTTAATTTTTAAAAATTTATATATTTGCAATTACGTCTCTATACTGAACTCTATTTGTACACTAAGATCACTTTAACTTTGGGAGGCTATCCTTAAATGTACTATTATAGTATGTCCAGGTTGTGTTGGTGCAGTAAAAACCGTTAATAACTTTTGAACGGAAGTTGCTATGCTTCTGGGGTTTGTGCCATTTGTAAGCTCGTGTTGAAATGGTCCTGGAACACACACTCACAAAAAATTGTGGTCAATGCTCATAATATTAAACACATTTAGCTAATGCAGAAACCAAGATGATTTTTCTACCATTGCATCAAAGATTCAGTTTCAAGCCATGGACTTCACTGTTATGTTCATAAACTAAACATGTGTTTCTCTTTTTACCCTATATGTAATGGTCCTTTCGCTTTTCACTTAGGTGCAATTTGATAGCCTATTGTGGCTACATTTGTTGGGCTTGTTTGTTTTGTTGTTTGTTCTATATTACTTTGTTCTGTGTTGTTCTCTCCTGTTCTCTATCTTCCTGAGTCATTTTAGCTCTTTCTATTCAGTTCTTAATTTTATTAGTTTAATCAAAATAACACTAATTTAAGCTAATTTTAACTGTAGGTCATGTGTCTTCCTTCAGTGATCTCAACAGTACTATCACTACAATATACACTATGGTACAGTTCTTATAATTAAGTTATACTATTAAATATAACTATATTTTCTTTATAGTCTAGTAGTGACAACAAACAATTCCAATATTCAGTGTTGTATTCTAATACTGCTTTGATAATTTATGGAGTCTCTTTCTTATTGATTGTGGTAATGTGCTCATGCATTTTTATCACTGGATTCTTCTGTGGAGTCAAATACGTTACTCACAAACAGTTAAATAGAGAAGAATCTAATATGAGGACCAAGAAGAAAGTTGGTCCAATTTATGAAGATATGGAACTAGCAGAAACAGACACTGGAGTTGTAATGGAGCCTATAATAGGTTATGAGGATGTGAAGCTGCAATAGCATTATAATGTAACACATTTAACTGCCACAGACTCCTAACATTTTAAATTGTTTTATTAGAATAATGGAAACGTTACAAAAATTTTGTTTTGTTTTATTCAAACTTAATAATTATTTTACACAAATATCAATGTGAAACTAGTGAAGTAATTAATACACAACATTGGCAATCTATAGCATGAATTCCTTACACAATAAATTTAACAAAAATATACTTAAAAGGATGTTTATTGTGCTTTTAGTTGTTGTTGTTTTTTGTAAATATAGGATGCATCAACATAGCTATTGCCTAAGAAACATGAGTGCATTATCAATGATGCTTACTTAAATAGCTAACTTTTTTTGTATTTTAGAAGGCAATTCAATTTGTGAAGGGGAACAAGAGAATAAGAGTAATAATTAGGATATGGCAGTGCAGACAGCTGAGAAATTAGAATGGGAAAGACAAATGTAGCTCTTTTGTGTACAAAGTCTATGTATAGTGCCTAAACAGCACTACACTTTGTCTGTTTAAGTACACTTTCCACTATGTCATTCTGACCATGCCTCATAAAGTAATACGTAACTTTTCTCCTCTTGTGATATCATTCTCACTGAGTATCAGCTATGTGGGGGGAGTTTACAGCAACCAAAGAAAGTCACTGTCACACCACACCAGGATGAAAAAAATAAACTTCCTATGTCTCTAACTGTAAGATAGGTCACCTTTATCCTACATTTCCTTTGAGGAATCTCCAAACTGATTTTGGAGCTATCTGTAGAAGGAAAAGTTCAATAAAAATTGAACTATCCAACAGTTAGAGACATAGGAAGTTTATCTTTCATCCAGTATTAAAAACATTATAAGTGATAGCCTACAAGCTTGATATAGTTAGCTACTTACCACTTTCATCTCTGACCACTTTTGATAAAAACAAAACCTATATACATGAAGCACCAGGAGGTGCGAACCCTCAGCGTATGTCCACAGAGATCAGCAGTAGAAGCGAACGTCTGTTAAAAATTATTTCAAACCTTTAGCATTTAGACACAGACAGTTACTACTTACGGCGATACAAAGAAAGAAGCAAACAACAGAGCGAAGGGAACGCCTCTAGGTTAAAATAGATCAGCTCCGCGGTATATAACTCGACTCTAGAGCCCCCTTACACGCGTGAAGCGCGACAATTGCAACTGCAGTAGTACTACAAGCCAACCGGCCATTCTCTAGCTGCAATTTTCAGCTCATGTGATTATAACGTGCGGTAAAGGGGCGTTACTGGTAGCGCACTACGACGAACGGCTACAATCGACTAGCTTTTTCTTGAAAACTAAGTCGAAACAAAACATTCTAGCATCTCTACATCGTTTCAGAGCCTAGAAGGCCGTCGTCTTCGAGATCCTTTGTTGAACTATATACCCTCAGGCGCATGCGCACTGAGGGTTAATGAATGAACTAGAGCACTGAAGTGCAAACCCTCAGCGCTATAGTTAGCTAGTATGATAAAGAAAATAATAGGAAAAGTGTAGAAACAAAAAAAAGAAAGAGAAGTGGCATGAAGAGAGGCAGGAAAGAGAAAAAGACAATGAAGAGGGACAAAAGAAAGAGGAATGAATTAAAAAAGGTAGGAAGAAAAGAAAAAGGAAGAAGAAAGAATGAAAAACAGTACACGAAAGAAAAGAAAGGAAAAGGTATGAAAGAAATAAAAACAGTAGGAAGAAAGAGGAAAATAAAGAAAAAATAAGGCAAGAAGACAAAAGGAAAAAGAAAAAAAAACAGGATGAAAAAAAAAGATGAAAAAAAAAAATAGCGTCGACAAGGATTCGAACCAGAGACTATTGGATTAGTTACTTGCTCACTCAACGACTGCACAACGCAACACCTCACGCTGAATTCATGTAATTGTTAGCTATTTAAAAGTTGATTTTCAACGCAAGCTGGCTCACGTGACAAGTAAGTTTTTAAAGGGGCGGTTCCCGCTGTAAGCCTACGATCGCACGGCTCTGGAAAGACTCGCTTTTTTCTGGAAAATGAAGTCCAAAATCAAAATTCTGGCATATTAACTTTACTTACTTCGTGAAATACTGCTGTTTGATGCCGCTTTCAAAGCCTGGCTGGTTCCTACCTTCCAGAAGTGCCTGTTGACAGACAGAGTGACAGAATGAACTAGAGCACTGAAGTGCAAACCCTCAGCGCTAGTTAGCTAGTATGATAAAGAAAATAATAACAAAGGAAAAGTGTAGAAACAAAAAAAAAAGAGAGAAGTGGCATGAAAAGAGGCAGGAAAGAGAAAAAGACAATGAAGAGGGACAAAAAAAAGAGGAATGAATGAAAAAAGGTAGGAAGAAAAGAAAAAGGAAGAAGAAAGAAAGAAAAACAGTACACGAAAGAAAGAGGAAAAGAAAGGAAAAGGTAGGAAAGAAATAAAAACAGTAGGAAGAAAGAGGAAAATAAAGAAAAATAAGGCAAGAAGACAAAAAGGATAAAAAGAAAAAGGATGAAAAAAAAAGATGGAAAAAAAAAAGGCGTCGACAAGGGTTTGAACCAGAGACTTTCAGGGTAGGTATTTGTTCACTCGACTAAGCAACGCAACACCTCACGCTGAATGCATGTAATTGTTAGCTATTTAAAAGTGATTTGCAACCTGCAAGCTGGCTCGCGTGACAAGCAAGTTTTTTAAGGGGCGGTTCCCGCTGTAAGCCTACGATCGCACGGCTCTGGAAAGACTCGCTTTTTTCTGGAAAATGAAGTCCAAAATCAAAATTCTGGCATATTAACTTTACTTACTTCGTGAAATACTGCTGTTTGATGCCGCTTGCAAAGCCTGGCTGGTTCCTACCTTCCAGAAGTGCCTGTTGACAGACAGAGTGACAGAATGAACTAGAGCACTGAAGTGCAAACCCTCAGCGCTAGTTAGCTAGTATGATAAAGAAAATAATAGCAAAGGAAAAGTGTAGAAACAAAAAAAAGAAAGAGAAGTGGCATGAAGAGAGGCAGGAAAGAGAAAAAGACAATGAAGAGGGACAAAAGAAAGAGGAATGAATTAAAAAAGGTAGGAAGAAAAGAAAAAGGAAGAAGAAAGAATGAAAAACAGTACACGAAAGAAAAGAAGGTATGAAAGAAATAAAAACAGTAGGAAGAAAGAGGAAAATAAAGAAAAATAAGGCAAGAAGACAAAAGGAAAAAGAAAAAAAAACAGGATGAAAAAAAAAGATGAAAAAAAAAAATAGCGTCGACAAAGATTCGAACCAGAGACCATTGGATTAGTTACTTGCTCACTCAACGACTACACAACGCAACACCTCACGCTGAATTCATGTAATTGTTAGCTATTTAAAAGTTGATTTTTTCAACGCAAGCTGGCTCACGTGACAAGTAAGTTTTTAAAGGGGCGGTTCCCGCTGTAAGCCTACGATCGCACGGCTCTGGAAAGACTCGCTTTTTTCTGGAAAATGAAGTCCAAAATAAAAATTCTGGCATATTAACTTTACTTACTTCGTGAAATACTGCTGTTTGATGCCGCTTTCAAAGCCTGGCTGGTTCCTACCTTCCAGAAGTGCCTGTTGACAGACAGAGTGACAGAATGAATGAATGACACTAGGACTACTGTAACCCTCTTGCGCATGCGCGCTGAGGGTTAATGACACTAGGACTACTGTAACCCTCTTGCGCATGCGCGCTGAGGGTTAATGACACTAGGACTACTGTAACCCTCTTGCGCATGCGCGCTGAGGGTTAATGAAACACAGACAGGATGACTACTGTAACCCTCCGGGCGCATGCGCGCTGAGGGTTAAATATAGTATCTATTGCCTTAGTCTCTTCATCATACCAGGACTTAAGTTACCATGGTTACAGTGCTCTAGCTACAATATGTGGTACTTTCCTATTTAGTTTTCCACTACAGTTCAGAATTCAAACTGAAGAAAGGAGTCAGAAGTTTATAAAGATAGACATAACCCCATAGCACATCAAACAATAACACACAATGAGTATACAGTATAGCACATTCACTCCCCACCTCCTTCCACACACACACACATACACACACACACACACTGAATATGTATTGGCTGATCACTGCAACGAATACTAGTGTGCTTTAGCTACTGTAATTGTGGATCTGTAGCCAGTCTGTACGACGATGAATATGTATTATTCACTGACGCTGGAGAATATTGAGAGTGTGTTAGCTCCACAGGCACAAGTGTAGCTAAGTCGTGTACCACTACTGTGGTATAACACACCAAATGCCATAAGAAACACTACTTATTAGAACAGTCCTGAGAATGGAACACGCAAAACATACTTTCATGTATTCAATACCAAATTAGCAAAACTGTTGATCACTTTTCATTTGTAACTTAACCACTTCCACACACTAGTTCTGGTTCATCACTTTCCTCAGTTAGTAGTTCTATGGTGATTTCTCAAATGAGCACTGTTAAACCACAAAAACATGCCCTTGGAGCCCCCCTATCCCGAAGCATCTTCCAGCCTACCCTTAACGTGAAAGTTAACTGCTAGTAAGGAACCTAACTCTGGTGGCAACTTACCTGAACGTCTCAGTCCCACCACACCAACATAATAGCCAAGACAAAATACTGCCCTAAGCAAATTGATGTTTATTAATATGCATTATAACAGTAAAACTCAAAATTATGACAAAGCTGTCAAATATTAATATATCAAATAATTTCAGCACGGGCTTAGTTAGAATATACAGTACCTAGCACTATATATGTCTTGAAACTAAACTGAAAAATCCAGGAGTTACAAGCAAGCTTGTGATTATATTTCCATTCTTTTACTCAACTAGTCATTGCAAAAATTATGACAGATCTCAGGATTGAGGACAAAGCTCATGCTATGCTGATCACATCTATGGGGCTTTCTCAAAGGATGTAGTAGCTATATAGCAAACAATCCTGGCTAGTGGCAGTACAAGTGAAAGTAAATAATTATGGACCCATTGATGTATTTCTAAACACACCAGTATTCTCCACACTGGGGACAGACTTTGATTGCTGCTATTATTATGATGTCATGACAGTTGCCATGGTATTAGACTTATCTACAAGCATAATATGTCAACATAGTGAAGATAGTAACTGATCTGATGCCAGAATTGTTCTTGGCTAATGTGGTCCACAAATATTAAATAAGTGGTAGTGATACTGGATTATTTCTCATCATTCATAAATACCCATCATAAAACTGATGAAGCCAATAATACCCAAAATTCAATTAACATACTTGAAGTTGAATAAGACGCCCCTCTCATTTCAGAGCAAATGTTTGAATGTGAACAGTTTTGAGATCTCAACTCCTCTATTCTTTACTTTACCCCGATCCCAATATTCAATACAACCTTATTATACATATGTGTGTTAAGCTGTACAAGAAGAACTATTTTAAGTCGTGTTCATTTATGCATCATAACTTGCAGTTTGGGACTTATTAGGAAACTAGCACATAAACATTGGGAGACAGTGGTAGCATTGCTTTTGATGAATTATTGTAATCTTAGAGTTACATCAATGCATGTTTGCATAAAAATAATGTGTGCTAACATTGATATATAGGCTATACGAACATATATATATATAATATATAATATATATATGATAATATATATAATATATAATATATATATGATAATGTATAATTATAGGCTACATAGCATTCATGTAGTTAGTTGCAAGCAGAATGGCAGTATTGAAATTAATGTTCTTGTTTGCAATATTTTTTAGAGTTACTCCATCAGGTAATACCTCCAGCAGAAGTTCATTTCATGTATAACCTGGTATAATTCTTTCAAAGATTTTTTGTATAGAGTTCAAGAAAATAAAATACTGTGTGCTACTGAACATGTCACATTACCAATGGACGAAACATTAACTGGGATGTTGGAGATGATAACAGAGTTTGGAGATCCTGGCATTATTTCAGCTATCATAATCCTCCTGGGTTAAATATATCTCATGATGCCTCGATAGGAATGGTATATTAAAAGCTTTTATTAGCTAACAATTCTAGGATGAGATCTTCACTGACTCTAACAGCCTCAAGCTACAAAGGCTTAATCGTTGTGCGGCGTTGCAATTCTAAAGAAATACAGTTATGGTTGAGTAAGTTCTATCAATTCTATTATAATGTACAATAATGTAAGTTATGAGTTATTTTATTATGTTTGGGAGAATGAAAGATTATCAAATATAAAACCAATCGAGATGATGATATTCTAAACATACAGATATAGCATTACTACCAGCTTATGTTACTCTTTATACTTTGGATTACCTTGGAGACCAACGTGTTCTTATACTGTCTTCTAACTCTACTCCCAAGTTTACAGTGGAGATTTCACCTTCTTCCCATATCTCAGCAACAAATAATATATTTGTGATAAGTGATATATATATATATACATATAATATATGTATATATATATATATCACTTATCACAAATATATTATTTGTTGCTGAGATATGGGTTGGCTTAATGCTTTCAATGAT
>WLWD01005091.1_pt1 | contig 29888 bp, 24 predicted proteins | sample 6712731 | NCBI WGS metagenome assembly WLWD01 (sample SAMN12718690, study PRJNA576275) | sponge metagenome | isolation source: marine sponge | host: Mycale hentscheli | place: New Zealand: South Island, Marlborough, Capsize Point | collected 2014-11-01
GAGCGAGCCTGATAGTTAGGTAACATAAAATGTTACCATTTTTAGCTTACTTCATGCAAACACTATAACAGCAGTTATGACATTTGATTTCAGCAAACAAATACAAAATCACTCTCTTACCTTATTAATGGTAACTTTTGTAGTATCAAACATCAACCATTCTGATAATCTCAATCACTAGTAACTCTTGAACAAGCTCTCAGCTACGATAAAAAATAAACCAGTGTTATTATTTGTAATTTTAGCCAACAATATGATTACTACTTACTCATTCTTGGTATTGATAACTTCTGTAGTATCAAATTGAAGTTACTTTGACCATCTGAATCACCTTGAATTCTTGACAACAAGCTCTCACCTACAAAAACAAAAGACAATCAATTTTAGCACACAAATACAAAATTACTTTCTTACCTCATTTCTTGAGCAGTGGTAACTTTTGTAGTACCAAATTTGAGCCAATCTGACTATTTGAATTTACCAGTCACTGTTGACTAGCTCTTAGCTACAAAAAAGAAAGGCCAGAGTTAATTTTGCATATTTAGCTAACAAAAATGGAATTGCGTACTTATCTCAGCTTCCCTCGAGAAGTAGTAGCTTCCATAGCATTAATACTACGGCATTCTGACTACCAACGGCTCTTGACAACCAACAACCGGCACTCTCGTATCCCCCCATAAAACGGCGAAGTTTTGAAATTAAGTATGGAAAAGGGTCTTCAATGCCATAGTAACCTGTCTAATCAACTTTTTGTGTCTTGAAAACAAGCGTTTTAGCAGGAATTTTCTCATACTTTGGAGCTTAAGTATAAAGTAAGGTTTGCTTAATGCTGTAGTTTCAGAATAAACTGGAGTCAAGCCTAAATAGCCGTGTTTTTAGGAGAAAAAAGTTCCCCGCGCGCGCGTTTAAAGAGCATACGTACCATCCATACATACATACATATATATAACATATACCCGATTTTGCATTATCCACCCCTAATACTGTCTCGCTCGCTTCGCTCGCTCGCCAATAAATAAACAAACATCCCCAATTTTCAATTGTGTTACCCCTGTAAGTGTCTCGCTCGCTTCATTCACTCGCCAATAAAACAAAAAAAACATGTGTTTAGGTCTGCTCCAATTAGCTTGGACCCACCGCCACTCACTGTTTGGCAGATCCATTTTTTTATTTTATCAAGACGATTTACCAACTTATGTAACTGGTGATGTGGGCAAAAATAGGGGTCGCATGTTCCATATTAATAAGTAAAAAATAAATAAATAAATAAATAAACAAGAGCTAGTTTTCTCGTTCTAACAGCCAATATTAAGTTTTAATTAATATAATATTGACTGTTAGAACTTAACTGGGTTAAGTTTTAATTAATATAATATTGGCTGTTAGAACGAGAACATTTCCTATGATTATAATTGTTTCAGCCGAGAATGACTGAATCATCATATACACCACGGAATCTTGATTGTGTAACCCCTGTAAGTGTCTGGCTCACTCACCAATTACATACAAGCTAAATCATGCGTTTGAGGAATTATCACAGATAACCAACTCGATTCTGAGGAGGAAGCCCTAGGGAGAGGGCGGCTATCTAGCGTAATATGAAACTCTAGTGGAGCCCTGGATCATACCACCTTGCCCCTTCTTGCGCAAAGACAAAATAAATGAATAAATAAAACAGAGACATAGGTTTAGAGCTTCCAGGATGCTGGCTGTCCATGCTGCGTGCAAATCACCCTCCAAGGTATAATAAACAGTAATCTACCCTCCAGAAATATTGCTGTTTACATTGTGCTATTATATCACTATGAAGAGTTCGACCTCTGTTGACCCCTGAAGAGGGCTTAGGATAGAAGTCAAAACATCGGGTCAAGTTTTAATTACAGAACTATTTTCTATTGAACGAGAAAAGTTTGCTATTATCATTATTTCAGCCGAGAATGGCTGAATCATTAAAGAAAACCTTAGATTGTACTATTAAATGTCAATTCATCTAACCATTTGATTTTTGCCTATTCCTGTTGAAAATTCTGCCAGGACATCAAAGGTATCTTGAAGAGTCTTCACCGATTCAGTGTTTCTGGAATGCTTTATCTTCTACTATTTCTCCTTCACACAATTCTAAACCAAATATATAATATTGCCATTCTATACTAAGCCATTCTATACTAAGCCATATCTTCATAAAATACACAAAATACACTCTACAGACACCAGTCACCCCAGCTCTGAATAGAGTACTTAAATGGGAAGTCTGAACAACACTAAATGCTTTCCCTAACCTGTCCAGCGACGTCGGAAGCTCGATCACAGCTACAACAGCTCAAGGCCCGCGCTCTCTGAGTATGGCTTTCCAGAAAGCAAATGGAGCTCACTGCGTGGGTGGAAAGGACTAAGTCGGAGAGAGGTGTGGCTATAATAGGCACTTTTTGGGGGGAGGTGCCGACCCGTCTACGCGCATGGGCCAGGAAAGATTCCAGTTTCACCCGATATTTCCCATCCAAGGCTTCCAGGAATCTTCGATACGTTCTATCGCAAAATATTCCTGAACCGGTCTGGTTCGCGAGACTAACCCTTTACCATACCTCTTTTTTTCTCTGGCCCACGAGACTACATTTTATAACGGAGACCTTGTCGAAGACTCATTGAGCTAGAAAACGTTTTCACTCCTACCGCATCAGATTGAATATGATCATGATTATTTACATTATCTTAATTGGTACTGTATGAGCTCTTTATGTTGATGCATATGAATTTTCTTTTGTATTTTTAGCCATTTAAAGTTTGCTCTAAATAAATATTTTTAATCTAAAAACCGCAATTCAAACAAACATTGATACAGTACGGAAGATAATGACAGTATTGATACTAGCTATATTGAATAGCTTCGGACTGGTTCAATACTGGCATATCAGGTAAAATATAGCAAGGTTTTGTGTGCTGCCAAGCGTATGCACCAACTATTACTGGATCCTGGGAATGAAGGAGTTGGAGAGACTGTAGACAGATATCAACGAGAATGTCAACTCATGGCAGGTCTCCGACATCCTAACATAACACAGTTCCTTGGTCTCTGTTTCCTTGAGGGATCAGAGTTACCACCACTGGTGATGGAGAAACTAGAAATGAGTGTGGACGACCTCCTGGAGTGTTCCCCGAATATTCCACTTGCAGTCAAGATCTCCATTCTTACAGACACAGGCAGCGGTTTAGTTTACTTGCATAGTCGAGGGCCTCCAATAGTTCACAAAGACCTACTGCAAGGAACATCCTCCTCACATCGTCTCTGACAGCTAAGATCACTGACATGGGAAACTCTCGCATGATAATTTTAAAACCAACTCAACTAGCCCAAACACTCTCAAAGAATCCAGGGACCACTGTGTACATGCCGCCAGAGGCTCTCAGCGAGAGCCATAGATATGGCCCATCTCTAGATGTGTTCTTATTTGGACATATTGCCCTATACGTACTGACACATTAGGTAAACACAACTTGAATATTCAACATACACTATAAGTGTAAAACTCTTTAAAATTCAATTAATGATTTTCTTGGTAATGTGTGTAATTGTTTGGCTTACATTATGCTGTATTAAGTCAGGAGTTCACGAATTAATCAACTTATTATAATACTAACATGTGAACATTAGTCAGATAGGTAATGTACCATTATATAGTAGGTGGACTTAGCATAAGAATAACCTTGATAATGAATATATTTTTTTTTGATGCCTTTCGCACAATATTATCAATCAACTTTAATCATTTGTTAGACTATTCCAGGACAACTGCTATTGGCTACACCTTCAGATCCACACAATCCTGGCCGACTTATTGGTCGCTCTGAAGTAGAGCGTCGTGAGGTGTACATGAAGAAGTTGGAGAATCAGTTCTTGGAATATCATCCTGTTCTAGTAGAGATGGTGACTAAATGCCTGCACAATACTCCTCAAACAAGACCTACTGCACTAAGCAACTACAGGAGACACTAACACCAGTACAGGATGCAATGGAGAAGATGCATGGAGGAAATCTGGGGAGATCTCTCAACATAGCCAATGTGTTACACATGAAGGAAACTAAAGAAAAGAATGAAAGAATAAACGAACTTGAGGTAAACTTTTTTATGTGAACTACAGTAATTTGTTAAATTTACCAAGTGATAGTTATTAATACTTTCACTGGTAAATTGTCAAGGAAATAAAAAAATTAAAAAGATTGATAAAAATATGTCTACAAAACGCAGCAACTACTAATAGACAAATTTTCCAAATCTGATGCTGAACTGTCAGTAGTAGTCAGGTGGCTTAGGTTCATTATGCAAGTTTACCAGTTTCCATTGGACAAAAGCATAAAATTTTGTATGGTTGTTCCTTAGGGCCTACTAAAGAATTTTAGCCTAGGAGCCCTCATGAAACGCATTCGTAAAGCAAGATGGCTGCCAATCAAAAATAATATCGGACAACTGTTTGGAGTTTGGTGAATCAAAGTAATAACAAGTGTGAAAATTGTCACTTATAGGGAAAACACTCACAATTAAAGTGTGAAGTAGTAAAAACTAAGCCATTACATAACCATCCTTTGGTGTCGGGCTAGGTCCATGCAACTGTGCTATGTGGAGTATTACATGGAGTTAGATTGGAAACGATGTGTCATTTGTCGGCAGGATTAATGACACATGATGATGACCAATGTACAAGTAGTTGCGAAAATGTGGAGAAGGATTTTTAGGCAACATAGCTGAGCTGAGGGACTTGATGCCCTTCCTGCATGTGTTTCTTTTAGTGGCAGTACAAGTGCATTAGATTTTGTTGTCAAGTGCATCGTGGCACAAATCTCATCATTTAAAGTTTAATAGTTCCAAACAGAACAAGCAAGGAAACATAAATACAAGAGTGTAGATGACTACAACGAAGAGAGACCACCCAGCAAGAGTAGTAAAAGTTAACAACTGCATTTTTTTGTGAAAAACGTCTGAAGAAATTAATCTCCACAAGTTTCTACTTTTGCTGCCGATAGCAACATACGATGAATAATAAGCCTCAAGCCTCATATATCATATTCCTTTAATTTTCAATGGTACTAATTTGAAAGACCAAGGGCGATGTGAAACTCAGGCATGACTAACTGTAGGTCAAGTCATTTTAGCACATAAGAAAGCTTCTGAATCTTGTACCATGAAACAAGACATTCCTCTGATCTTGAGCCACCTCTTCCCATTTACATTGGTCTAAACGTTCACCACATGGCTTGGAGCAAGAAACTCATTGAACAACTTATCACATGTGAATTTGTATTTCATATGACAAAGTTTACAAATTGAAAGTATGATAGCTGCAGCAGTATCTGAACAATAAAAAGAAGGAGTTGTGGCCCCGGCCTGTCTTACGGATAGATTATTCACTGTTGGTGCTCTGGATAATTTTGACCATAACCCCAACTCAACAACTGCAGTAAAGTCATTTTATGGAACTGGAATCAGCCTTTTTCAGTTTCTTATAGTGCAAACCCTGGTGAAATTAGACCTCAGTTATAAATATCACTTTCTGGAAGCAAGCAGCATTACCTTGCAGCTCCAATCACTTTCAAAAGATAGAAAGATTAACAGTTGTGCTATTGAGATCAGTTTGAGTTCAGTGATGGGGCCAGAGAGGAATTGTTTAGCTGTAAGAGCCTAAACATTAACATAGTAAGTAAATACCAGGCTGGAATATGGACTTCTTGCACTCAACCCCACCAAGTAATTTCAAATCCAAGTGAATTTGGTCAAAGATTGCTGCTGCACGGTGTTGAGAACTGGTCTGGCTTAGCATACCAGAAGTTTTTTTAAGTGTGCCTGCAAAGGAGATTACAGTAGATATAATTGTGCCAAAGTTAATGTATGCTGCTCACCACTGTGTAGTTGCTAATGCAGCCATAAATATTCACTTATTCTATGTTTTAAACTTGAAATTTAACATGTTAACTAGCTATACAATAATTCTTGCATAATAATATTTCTTCTAAAAACAATATTTAAAGCATAAATAACAATAAATGCTCTGGCGGCCATTTTTAATTAGTGGGCTTAATTAAAATTTTTGGGTAGGGCTCCTAGGCTAATAATATTTATAGTGTTGAAAGAAAATTTCATGCAAAATTTGATCCTTTTGTCCGCCAAAAAACGGTAATTTCACTAAGCCACCAGACTATAGCTAATTCAATGTCCAGTGTAACTACTTCATCATCATGCTAATCTTCACAACTGCTAAGTCTTCTAGAGCTGTAGTGAAATGCCAAGTTTACTTCACACTGAAACTATCTGTTTTGTTTTTATTAGCTTCCCAGGCTTAAATATTTTTTGCACCTTCTTGTCAACTAGAAGCACCATCTAAAGTGCCGAAGTCGCCATTAATCAAGTTATACAACCTGAACAATTGACCAACCGGTCGCCATTTTAAAGTAAGCCTGAACACTAAGCTAATTTACAAATTGTATATAAAATTTTGACTTTTTTTTGTAAATATAGAAATGCAACCTATTCAATTGAAAATTCTTTTTAAAGTTTTGAGTGCCAACTATTACTTTAATTTGGGATGTATGATGACTGTGGTAAAACTATATATTAGATGTATTATCTCTCTTTTACATGCTTATTTAACAATAAAGAATTAAAAATATTTGGTTGTCACTGGGAATTGAACCCAGGACCGCTTATTTAACACACAAACACACTATCACTGAACTATTCATGTACAACAATGAACCAACGATTGAAGTTACTTATTGTCATTAGGATCTATGGTGGACAAAGGGAAGAACTCTGCTAGAAGCTTTAGTGTAACACTGAAGAAAGTAGACTTCATGTGAAAATAAATAATAACATCAATGCTACGCTGCTTTATTTAAGTTAGCCATTAGGCAAATCCACAATACCAAACTTCAGTAAAGTGCCAAATCTACCCATGAGAAGTCCTGCACCTTCAGATTCTGAAGCAATCTTTCTTTTTGGGAGGCATTCTAGCTTTTTATTTGGCTTTGCGGCTTTTAATACCAACTGACTACTGAAAGTTTGACCAGATATTTATTTTCTTACATAATGTAGGACACTGACTGCCTCCTTTGAAAGCAAACCGCAAAAATAGAATGCATTAAGTCAAAGGCATAAGAAGATGACTTGAAATATGAGGGAGGCCATGGTACTTGGAGCTTGGAGTTGTAATCACCATATTATCATTTGGTTGACAGGTGACAGTTGGTTAAATCCAACTTTTGATACTCCTCACACAAATGGTGAGCTAGATAACTAAGGTGTATAATTTTATCCTTATGATGGAAGAAGTAAAGAAGAGAGTACTCAGAGCTACACCTCAATAGAAAGTCTAGAGAAACACTGCAAGAGCTTTCTAGTAGTTTCTCTCATCTGGTTTATTTTTGTGTCTAGCACCACACTAAAGTTGAAATTTCAGATGGGTAGGAGCAAGTTGAAAAGGGGGGTGGCATAATTACATAGCTACATGCAAAAGAGAAAAAATATTGTACACATTATATTTTCTGGAATACAGTTGAAAAGTAATAAAGCTAAAATGTAGCTGTCAGCATTCAAGTGTAAGTATAGACTATCTCGATGCCCCTTGACACCACAGCACACTTAGGTTAATAAGATAATTAGGCAAAGTGTGAATTAGAACAAAAACTGGTAAGAGAGACAAGGTAACATGAGGTAGGGAAGATTACAGAGTTTGCTCAGTTCAGTTTAGAGAGGGGATGAAATGAATGAATAGGTGATGTGCTTAAGCCACAATAGTGCAGTAGAAGGTGGGGCTGGCTGTAGCTTCTCCAGGTCACTTGCAGGCCTGGACATTGTTATTTGTCCAAACGTTATGGAGAAATCTAAAAATGAAAATTTTTAACCGTATTCAAATTGAAATAATCTTGTTGTTTTAAACCACTGGCTACATTCATACCGCACTATACTATCCTCTTTAAAGTGGGGAAACAGTCGCCCCTCCTGCCCCTCTGATTTTAATAATGATTTCCAATCACACTTTCTATTTAACAATATCTAAAATAGTCTTTCAAAGACTCTTACCATCAACTAAGCAAAAGAAGTTGATGTGGTTGACACTCGTCATTTAACGGCAATAAAAAGAACTGCAGTTTCACAGTGGCTTTATAGTTGGCTATGCATTGTTTGTTGATAAAATGAACAACAATTCATGTGTTCAGGTTTGCCACAAGAATAGCATCCTTCATAATACTGTCAATGCACAAAAAGTCATTACCAAATTTAATGGTAGACAACTACATTGCTCAGTTGAGTTACAGGCTTGTAGACAGGGGGGGTTCACGTGAGCCCCCCTTTTGAAATATGATGCATGCTTAGTCAATATTACTAGAGATGCGCTCTAATAGCACAAAATAGCGAAGCGAGCGATGTATGTTCCCTGTAATTACCACAATACCACTTGGGCAGCTCAGACTGAAAACTAAAAGCAGCTGGAACTGCTGTTAGCTTAAACTTCTTATAAGGTCAAGATGAAGAGAAAGAGGGACTCAACGGACATTCGATTTTTTTTCAAGAAACCAGCCACCAACATTGGTAAAATATATTATAGGAAAATATAGCTGGCAATAATGTGGTATGCTTTTGATTCTAGAAACCAAACCTGCTGATATACAAACTGTTCTACCCAAGAATGAGTAATTAACATGTAATCCAAAAGTGACCACTAACAGTGCAGAGGAACACTGTCTCTCTGATATGCCCTTACAGACTGAGGGTTCAAATGCAGGTATGTTTTATATTCAACCTAGAGCAGCCGTATCTTCTATCTTTTTAAATTGTTGAAATCCTTAATATAAGTTCCATAAATTCTCGGCCTTGAATGGCCTGAGGGTGCCTCTTCGGCCTTTGAGGGCCCCGCAGGAAGGCCATTCATTCTCTCACAGGTTGTATAGCTCAGAACTAGTAACACTTCATTCTCAATAGGCTGCTCCCTCTGCAGCCTTGACCCTGAAATTTCTTGCTTGTCTCCTTTTTGTTCTTTCTTGTTCTCAACATCTCACACTCTGTTCACTATATAAAACATTGTATCAGTTGGTTCTTTTTAGTTGTGTGTCCACTAGAAGGCAATCAAAGGCCGAGAATTTATGGAACTTATATTAAGGATTTCTTAAAGCAAAGCACCTGCATGGTCTTTGAACTTCAGTTCAATTTAAAAAGACTAGCAATTCAAATTCATCAATGGATGGTACTATAATATCTAACCCGTGTTATGATTTTGGGAACATTTTCTTGCCATCTTTATCTACAAAAGATTCTCTTCAAGTTGTAAAAAAAAATTTCTAGTGATGAAAAATACTCCTACCTTTATAATCATGTTTTACCCCCCTCAACATTGCCAACTACATTGCTTCATGGTAAAAATCGTCGCTTTAATACGAGTTGGATAGAGCGATATCCTTGGGTACTGTTACAGCCCAAAATTAGATGCAATAATGTGTGGCCCTTGTTCTATTCTGTTTACAACTGATAAAAGAGAAGATAAAGGCTTTCTTGTGAATAAACCTTTCAATAACTGGGAAAAGCTCAATAGCACTTTATCTAACCATTCACAACTGAAATACCATTTGAATTCTGAGCAGCTGACACATTGAGAAGTACAGTACTAAATCCCAAGCAAAGAATTGATGTTGCTCAAATTCAATAGTTCAAAGCCAGATGACTGAGAATACACATGTTCTTCAACAAATAGTTCGTGGTGTCATTTACTTAGCTAAGCAGGGTATACCTTTCCATGGTGATGCTTGAAAAGATTAGCTCAACAAAAAATCCAGGAAATTTTTTAGCATTGCTAAAAAGCTATGCTGAGACAGATGAGATATTGTACAATCATCTATATAGCCCCAAGTTAAGGAATGCTACTTATCTCTCTCCTACAACTCAAAATGATATTATTAACATTATTGGCTATGATATGCTTCGTGCTGGTATTGTTGAAAAAGTAAAGGTAGCTAAATTTTTTTCACTTTTAGCTGATGAAGTTTCCAGCCATAATATTGAACATTTGGCTATATGTTTGCCTTATGTTGATGCCAATAATGATATTTGTGAAGATTTTGTTACTTTCATAAAGTTAGAAAGAGTACGTGCCATTGACATTATATGAAGCTATTACTAGAACTTGGACTGTCTTTAAACAACCTGAGAGGTCAGGGATATGATGGGGCTTCAACAATGAGTGGGGAGAAGTCAGGTGTACAGAAAAAGATACGAGAGAAGCAGCCTAAAGCAATTTATACTCACTGTGCTGGGCATTCCTTTAATTTAGCTATTTCGAGTTCTTGTACTTTGCCTCACATATCAGAAACTGCATTGATCAGGTTAAAAGTATTACACTCTGGACAAAAAATTCTCCTAAACGGGATGCTCTTTTGAAAGCGGTTGTTAATATTACTGGTAATAAGCACAACAGTGGTACTTCTCGCACACCATTGTTGAATGTATGCATTACCCGCTGGGTAGAAAATATTGAAGGTTGGGAGAGGTTTACACTCTGTCATCCATTTTTGGTAAAGATGTGTGAAGTTATTCTCTATGGGGATACTCAGTTACAGTTGTACAATGATGGATGGTCAGCAGAAGATAAAAAGAATGCTTTGGCGTATCTAACGATTTTGGGATCTTTCCAGTTCATATTTTCTCTGGTTACCCTGCAACATACACTATTAGTGTACATGAAAGAGGCTGTGGTTAAACTTCAAGGGAAAAAACAGGATATTGTGACAGGTATAGCACTAGTACAAGATTGTATTAAGGAACTGTAGGATTTGAGGAGTGACATACAATTATTCTGAACGCATCTTTCAGCATAGTTGCCGATTAGCTGCAAGGTCTGATGTGTTTGTTACCGTACCACGTATTTGCCAAAGACAGCAACATCGCATGAATCAGCAGAGTGATTCTCCAGAAGAGTATTACAAGACCACAGATCAGCTGATCAGCGATCTCAGCTTTCAATTTGACAGGCATGCAAAGCAAGCTGCTTCCTTACAGGGTTTATTACCTACATTTAAGTCATCTTCTCCTTCTGATATAAAAGATGCTGTTGAATTTTATTCAGAAGATTTGCCTAATGCAGGTATTGTGGATGAGGAGTTTTATCGATGGAAACACAAGTGGCTCTTGATCCCATCCCAAAATAGACCCCATACACTACATGAGGTTCTCCAGCAATGCAGTGAGCATGGTTTTCTAAAAAATTTTACACTCCTGAAATTATTTGCCACTATTCCGCTGAGTTCATGGTCATGTGAGCGATCTGCATCAGCTTTAAAGAGGCTGAACTCATACTTGAGATGCACCCAGACAGAAGAACGATCGAGTTCTCTTGCTCTAATACATATGAACTATGAAACTAGCATTGATGTTAATGAAGTAGTATGTAAATCTTTGTTAGAGAAAAACCCAAGACGAATGTAATCAGTCAGTTTGCTGTGAAGCTAACAATATTATAACTATTTTTTTGTTATAGCGTTGGAAATTAATTAATGCATTTGTTTCCATCAAAAGGGCACATTTTCTTCCATGTAGTCCAATTCGCAACCATACCCGTGAGCCCCCCCCCCCCCCCCCCCCCCCCTTTGAAATTTCTGGCTACGGGCCTGAGTTACGTACAGTTTTTCAGTTTTACATGTATGTAATTAGGAGAGGTTTCCCCAAGCATAATATTGATACCTGTTCCCGTTCGTACGCAGTGTTACTGTAACTGCCTCCCCTTAGATCAGGTTGCACCCGGACGAATGTAATGTGATTGGCGGGCCCATTTTCCTTCTCAGTAGCCTGGCTTGACGTCCTTTACCTGTTATTATCCAAAGGTCAGCAACTCGAAACGCAGCCAGGATACGTCACGTTTCCAATTTGAGTGACCTCGTATCTAAGTCTCGCGTTGCCGACCCTGTACCTCATAAAATCACTGTTATTTAAAGAGGTAAAGTGTTGACAACGCGAGACTATTGTGCGTGGCACAATCGTAGTTTTTTGCTGAACAACAACCATGGCTCGGAGACCTGGCTTGTCTAGAACCTTTAGAAGAGATTCGAAGTTACAACGGTATTTCTTAGACCGAGTGGTACCTACTGGGAAGACTCTTGGAACGGGTTCTTATGGCTCAGTGTTAGAAGTAAGCGGAGTGTTTAACTTTGCATCTAGAACAATGCTTGGAATTGTTAAATCTCACCCTGTAATGTTACCAAGCTTATGCATCAATGGTACACATTTCTCAATGAAGTTTAAATTGTTGTAGTTTATATACACTATCAAGTACACTCAATCCCCTCATGCCATCAAATAATCGTCTTATATATTGAACCTGACCCTTGTTTAATTTAATTATCTGATAACTGGTGGTATTTCAGGTGAAATATAGCAAGGTTATCTGTGCTGCCAAGCGTATGCATGATCTATTACTGGATCCTGGGAATGAAGGAGTTGGAGAGACTGTAGACAGATATCAACGAGAATGTCAACTCATGGCAGATCTCCGACATCCTAACATAACACAGTTCCTTGGTCTGTGTTTCCTTGAGGGATCAGAACTACCTCTACTGGTGATGGAGAGACTAGAAATGAGTGTGGACGACCTCCTGGAGTGTTCCCCGAATATTCCACTTGCAGTCAAGATCTCCATTCTTACAGACACAGGCAGCGGTTTAGTTTACTTGCATAGTCGAGGACCTCCAATAGTCCACAGAGACCTGACTGCAAGGAACATCCTCCTCACATCGTCTCTGACAGCTAAGATCACTGACATGGGAAATTCTCGCATGGTAACTTTAAAACCAACTCAACTAACCCAAACACTCTCAAAGAATCCGGGCACCACTGTGTACATGCCACCAGAGGCTCTCAGCGAGAGCCACAGATATGGCCCATCTCTAGATGTGTTCTCATTCGGACATCTTGCCCTTTATGTACTGACACAGGTAAACACAACTTGAATATTCAACATTACACTGCAAAATTATTAAAAATTCAATTAATGATTTTTTTGGTCATGTGTGTAATTGTTTGGCTTACATTATGCTGTATTACGTCAGGAGTTCACAAATCAGTCAACTTATTACAATACTAACATGTGAACATTAGTCAGATAGGTATTGTATTATTATATAGTTGGTAAATTTAGCATAAGAATAACATTGATAATGAATATATATTTTGATGATTTTTATTGTCTTTCGCACAAATATCAATCAACTTTAATCATTTGTTAGACTTTTCCAGGAGAACTGCTATTGGCTACACCTTCAGATCCACACAACCCTGGCCGACTTATTGGTCGCTCTGAAGTAGACCGTCGTGAGGTGTACATGAAGAAGTTGGAGAATCTGTTATTGGAATCTCATCCTGTTCTAGTAGAGATGGTGACTAATTGCCTGCACAATACTCCTCAAACAAGACCTACTGCTGAGCAACTACTGGAGACACTAACACCAGTACAGGATGCAATGGAGAGCTTACATGGAGGGAATCTGGGGAGATCTCTCAACATAACCAATGTGCTACACATGAAGGAAACAAAAGAAAAGAATAGAAGAATAAAAGAACTTGAGGTAAACTTTTATATGTGAACTACAGTCATTTGTTACATCTACTGAGTAGTTATTAACTCTTTCACTACTAAATTGTCAGGGAAGTTAAAAATTGATATAAAATGAGTATAAAAAGTAATAACTGCTATTAAACAAATTTTCCATATCTGATAATGGACTATTAGTAGATAATTAAACATCATGATGAAAATTCTCAACTTCTTAGTTATCTAAAGCTGTAGTCAAATGCCTGGTTTACTTCACACTGCAACTTTCCATTTGTTTAATAGCTACTGTAGGCTTAGATATCTTCTTGTCTACTAGAAGCACCATCTAAAATACCGAAGTTGCCAATAATCCAGTTCTACTACCTGAAAATTTGACCACCAAGTCGCCATTTTGCCTAAACGCCAACCCAGAACACAAACCTAAGTGTACCATTGTAGCCTTGCGATACCAACGTAATAATATTGATCTAACTTAGTAAGGCTATAGCATTCAAATTAGGCATCACATACAAGATGAACAATAATTTTCCTGAGGCGATATTTCACACCACAATACAGCACAGGGGTTGTATTAAAATGCATTAATTTATTCTCTCCAAGTTAACTTTGCCACACATATCGAGCAAGCTAAATTCTTCCGTGTAAAATTGTTAACCTCAATTTTTTTTATTGTATTGTAGTCAAATAATTGAATGGTTTCGATTGACTTATAACTGCAGTGGTTATATTTCACGTATTATGGTTGTAGAATCAAGCATATTTGTGACCGTCTACAGTAAAACCGGGCACAACGCGGCGTGCGTAAATATCGAGAAAAGATCGATCAATTTCTTAAAAATGTATTGTTTCAAGCCGACGGAAGGGAACGGTTAGGTCTATTATAGTGGGAACGACTTAAGCTACGACGATAAAACTTGGAGAGCTCAATATCTGGACGCCGACAACTCTGTAAGTGCAAAAAAAAAAATTTTGAAGGGTGCCGCATTGTGCCCGGTTTTCCTGTAGACGGTCACATTTATAGCTAGTGGTTGGCTACTTAAATTTGATGAAAAACAGGAGAAATTGAGCTTTCTTGCGATCATAGATTGTCTCACTGAACTCGATATTAGTGCCATAGATATCTTTAAAAATTTCTTCATTGATCATATGGAAATAAAACAACCCTCCTACAGATTTATTTTTTAACTTTTATGTTATAAGCTGTTATACTTAAATATACATTATACTTCCTACAGTTGAAATTAATCTCGATAATAAACAGTTACATCTGAGCTCTACAAATACTCAATAGACAAATTTTATAGCGTTCTCTGCAATTAACTGTTATTCAATGTTATTAAAAGTTTTCATATGATGTGTTGTATAATTAGATTTCTGAAAATAGATTGGAAACGGAAAATAAAGAGTTGACTGAAGAAATTATAAAGCTAGAAAGTGACAAAAAAATGCTCCAGTCTGCAAGTGCACAACTCATTGAAGAGAAACATCAATTGGAAGCAAGTGTCCTGGAATTGGAGACAAGTGTCATGCAAGTACAGGCAGAAAACAATCAACTGAAGACTGAGAACAATCAACAGAAGACTGAGAACAATCAACAGAAGACTGAGAACAATCAACTGAAGACTGAGAACAATCAACTGAAGACTGAGAACAATCAACAGAAGACTGAGAACAATCAACAGAAGACTGAGAACAATCAACTGAAGACTGAGAACAATCAACTGAGGAACCAGATAGCAGCTGAAAGAATTCAGTTAGAATCTCATCACAAAGAAGAAAAGCTTCATCTAGAATCTCGCCATCAAAGAGAGAAATGTCTCCAATCTGAAGTGGAGCGACTAACAAAGGAACTGGAGCGTATCACCACAGTGTCTATTAGCAAGAAATCATTAGTAAGTACTATGCATTCTTATAAACAGTGTTTTCTTTATTTTACCAAAACTACTTGTCCCAAATCTAATTAATTTAATGTTAAATGTATATACAGGTTATATATTTAGAGTCTAGGTATTGAACTTAACTATAAAATGACACAATAGGAGTGTCAATAGTCTTTGGTTACTCTTCTAACTTCTATTTTTTATGGAGAAGTATGCTTCATACCTCTGTTCTAATGCTAGACTTCTTGTTTGTTCCAACTATCATCTCCATGTTCATTGTATTTTATATAGTGAGAATAAACAAAATATGTGTATATAGCAGGTAAATAGCAGTCAAAAAAATAAGCTTACAGCAAAAATGGCAAGCGAGTTATTCTAGACAATAGTCATTCTGAACATTAAAAATAAAATCTATTTCAGTAACCAGCCTGCTGGCAAATAGCAATGAATTGCTAAAGCATGGCTGAATTTTTGAAACTTCAAATGGGAAATAGTTTCAATATCATTGTAATTACTCATGTCAACTTCTAGGACTTAAAAAACAAACAAGCATTTGTAAGATTTGCTTACTAACAAAAGAAATTGGAGGAATTCTAAGCATCTTAATGAAAGAAAAGGCAGCCAATAACTATTATTTATTGTTAGCTTCAAAATGTTCTTAGCTAAGCAACAGATGTAACACACAACACTCACATGCACACACACACGCACACACACACTCTTGTTCACTAGATATACTAACACAAGACTTCATTTTCTCTTGGTGACTTGACAGATTGGGAAATTTATTTTCACATAAGAACAGCGATGACAAACAGCTCATTAACCAAAATAACATACCTGCAGCGGAGATGTTTGTAAGGCAGCCCAATGGAATTAGTCACTCTCTCGAAGGACCAGAGTCCACCCCAGACTAACTATCACTAGCTAGCCCTCACTCTCAATCACAATTCACTTTCATCAAATTCATTCATTGAGGTAGACTGATTAATTACCGGAAGTAGTTGGGTGATATAGAAAGATTGCGCAAGCGCGTGAAATAATGTTTAATGTTTTATGCATGAGTAATGTTTATGTTTATAGATAATGACTGGAATGTTTACTGACAAATGACAAGCGGTTGTTCAGGTACACTCAATCCTGAACACCACCTCTACTAACTATAGAAAATTAACTCCAGTATAACTTCTTACGACCTAACTACACCCTTCCGCAACATTCAGATCACATTAGAGACAGCCTAATTCTAAGGAGTAAATAAATAAATTTCTTTGATTTATAAGGGTAAAAAATCACTAATAGAACAGATTCTGTTTGTAAAGTTTGTTACGGGATCAATTACCAAGCGAACACTAAAATGTGAGGGTCAAACTACAAGATAAACTAGTTGTGTGCTTATGCACTAATAGCAAGCAAGCCTGCCTTCTTATTTAATCTTAAATTACACAATATTGTTATATTGTGTATTAATTATTACCCAAGTAAGCTTCTATTCCATACTTAATGATGACTAAAGTGGATTCTATATATAGCAGTTGATTATTCATTATTATAGCAAATAATTCCATAATTACATTTTTACTAAAAAAGTTATTGAATAGTATTAGCTATTGAAGTATCAAATTTAAGCCATTTTGACTATCTGAATCACCAATAACTTTTAACAACAAGCTCTCAACTACAAAAGAAAAAGCCAGGGTTTTTATTTTGTAACTTGTACTTACCTCAGCTTTCCCCGAGTAGTGGTAGTTTACTGTACTATGCCATTCTGACTACAATGGCTCTTGACAACCAACAAGCACTTATCAGCCCAAAAATGGTGGAGTGTTTTAAATTACATCTGGCTTATTTGTGACTTGTAAAACAAACATTTCACAAGAATCATTGACCCTAAGTTTAAAATTCTGAAGAAATTGTAGTCAAGCCTAAAAGCCTTTTATTTAAGGAGAACAAAATAAACCCACATGTGTGTTTAAGGGGCATATGTACCTTCCAATTTGACTTGATATACAAAAAATGAGTGGAAAGCTACGTACAAAGAGCCACAAAACAAACTAAATCAGATAATAAAAAAATATGTGTTTGTTTTGTACTTTTAACCTGTAGATAATTTAGGCTTGCGTAGTCAATAATATTTGGGGTCGCTAAATGGAGACCTACGCTAATCTTTTCCACTTTTTTCACTTGCCTATGTAAATATTTGGAGAGGTGCATTAGGGAGGCTATTAAGTAATTAGTATTAAAATTGTCAATGGCATGTAAACAGTAACCATAGCAACACTATGACTTTTATTTTTTAATGAAGTGTGCCAGTAAAATAAACAATATTTTTATTTAAATTGTTAGCATTATAAGTAGGAGTTATGTTATACTAATTTACTACATATCATGTAATTGTTTATTATTCAGACATTCCCACTAGACTGGAGGCGTGGTCCTGACATGCCAGTGGCTATGAGTGGATACATCCAATCAGTAGAGATAAATGATACCGTGTACGTTGGAGGAGGATTGACTGCCAGACATGAGGATGCCTACATAGTGATGGCCTACAACACACAGTCCTGGCAGTGGCACACTCTACCTCCATACAGTACCAGGTTCTTTGCTATGACTACCATCAACAACAAACTAGTTGTGGTGGGAGGAAGCAATAGAGATCGCTCTGATAGCAGTGAGCTAGGAGAGTGGCAGCCTGACAGCAACCAGTGGACACACCCCTTCCCTCCTATGTCTACACCTCGCTATGTGCCTTCAGCTACTTCATATAAACATTGGCTGGTGGTGGCTGGTGGTTGCCATGGAGCTTGTTTACATGCTAGTGTTGAGGTACTTGATGTATCCATCATGCAGTGGTCCACTGGACCATCTACACCAGCACCATGGAGGATGATGAAGTCTACTACAATAGGAGATACCTGGTACCTCATTGGGGGAGAGTGTGAGAAACTGTGGCAGAGTAGTCCTGATGTCTATAGTGTATCTCTGGAGGCTCTTGTTTCACACTCCTCATCAGACAGTTCCAACATATGGAACAAACAACCTTCACTCAACTGTACAGATTCCTGTCCACTCAACATTGGAGGATCTCTACTGGCAGTCGGTGGTGTGGACATGAAGAGTAAGAAGCTAGTGTCCACCATCCAGTGCTATGTCCCTGAGACTAATACCTGGGTCCAGGCTGGACAACTATCAATTGCAGTACGTAAATGTACATGTATAATGACATCAGAAAAGGTCCATGTTATGGGAGGATATAATGGGAATAGCAGACTAAAGAAACTGTTTACTTCTACTATTCACTAATTAATATCTTTGTTTTTATGGAAATGTTTTGTTCAAGTTAGCTACTACAATTTAAAAGTTGTTTCCATGGTTACTGTTTATGTTTACAAAATTATAATAAAGCAAATAATTTTAGTATATACAAATTTGACCTGGTAGCTATAACAAGAGAGGATTGAGCTAGTAGCTAACAATGAATCCTCAATATACAAAAGTGTATACAATAATTTAGCCTGCTCATGAAATATTTTGCCATATCACACTCTGACTCATGCAATAAGTACTATATATTCCACTTTAGATATCTTTACACTGACATCTTTAATGAGTCCCATGACCCTGTGAAATATTTCAAGATATTTTCACTGTTGTTAATGTTGTACAGCGCAACCTCACTACACTTGTAGTTATGGCAACCAGGTAAACTTGTCACTTTTCTGGTTTTTACAGCTACCTTCCTCTTGAGTAGGCTACTCAACTGGGTAAGATCAGCTGCTAAAATATCAGCTAAGGGTGTGGGTAGCCCATACAACCACACTTTATGCTGTGAGTTACCCCTCCTCTAGTACTAACTACAGTAGTGAAGATATCTAGTTTGGAGTAAACCCTTATTACATTCTGGTCAGAGTGATATGGCTAGTTCACTCTCAGGCTTTATTTTCACTCCCTCTGGCTCATGAAACTAAATTAGCCTGCTCATGGCTGGGGCATGCTGGATTATGCTAGAAAATGTTTAGAATTATTTTATTTTTTTATTCTGAAAAATTTAGTTATTAGCTATTCCAAAAGAATAATAATTATATTATTTTCTAGAAATTTTCGTATTATTCTTGGATTATTCTAATTAGAAATAAGAGTAATTGCGATGATTGCAGTATAGCTAGCTTTGTAGAGTTTGTACATTATGATGAGTAAAAAATAGCTATCAGTCTCTTACTACTCAATATGGAGCATTGTATATCTACTATAATCTTTCAGTAAAAACCTTGAATACCCTGTAAAAGTGTTCAATGAATGGAGAAAAACAGCATGCTCTGCTGCAGTTGAATAAAGTTCAAATGTGAGAAACCTTGTTGATATGTGGATTACGGCACTAAAGAAATTTAATATGCTAGGTAGTTAATCCACATTCACATTTTGCAGGATGGCTGGTAATAATATACATTTTTTGTCCATTCTAATGAAGTACGATTGTTCAGTTGCTCGAGAAGAAAATCCATTTAGCATAATTCTTGAAATGACTTGCTGACTCCGTATAGATTATTAAAGATGCCAAAATGAAAAACTCCAAACACCAGCCATATTTATCACGGAATATTATCACTTATCACATGGCAGTTATTACAACTAATGAGAAAAAGTTTTCAATGGAATTAAACTTTACATCCATCACTATGTTAATCTTTATATTGTAGACTGATTTACTTTGGGAATGTACAGAATTATAATCAGTTGTAGCATCAAATTCTTGTTCCATCCACTTTGTGTGTGTATAAAGGCTACCACAGAACCATTGATTGCAACAAAATTCCATTTCCAACTTTATAGTACAGCAAGAATGTGTCAGTAAAGTGAGCAAAAGACATCTACTTCATGTAGAATCTCATTATCTTATGGATATTTATGCATTAAACACTGTGTACAAGCTACTGTGAGAGAAAATGGTCAAAAACACTGGGAGATACATATCCGCAACATTGAGAAACAAATCTCATCTGTTTAAACCTGTCAATACTTACAACATAGCTAGGCATTATTATTATTAGGCCTACATTTTCACTGACAACTATAGACTTAAATTGCTGGTATTATAGTAATGTATATACATAATCATCTCGAGACAGATGCAATTATTGACAAGTTATATTCTGAGAGTTAAACATAATGTTGATGATTTGATGACATGAGATGTACTGAAGGAAACAATGGCTGGTGGTGATACAGGTATAGGGTTGATTTAACTGAGGTCTTCCAGTTGGTAGTAACTGTCTTTGAGTTTACTGAATAGTGATCCATACTCGCTCTGTAGACTGGTACTCCCGGCAAAGTCCTGGATAAACTGAATTTCAGAGTACAGATGGCGCATTCTACATATAAAAATACCATCATAATAATTAACATGAAGATTTAAAGTATCACACACACAAATAATATTCATATGGTACTAATATGAAGTTCATTATCAACAATTACCTAAGACCTAAGACTATTCTATTTTCATACAGGTAGCTATTACTAGATTTCACCATACCTTGATCTTACGATGATAAAAGTCAATAGACCAATTGGAAATTCCTGATTTATCATTTTCTCTCGTTTAACCACATTTTTGTCATCCAGTAAGTATGGGCAGGATGCACTTTCCACCAAGGTTTTCATAGATATGTCTTTCTTCAATTCTGATGTTTCAGAACTAGAAATGGAACAGAATGATTTTTCTGACTCAATATCCTCTATTTGTTCCTCTTCTTTCTTCATCACTTCTTCTCCCAACTCTGATAGACTTCTGCAGATGTAGGAATTGCCTCTCAAATGAAGACTCTGAGACAACTGGCAAGGAATCCAAAGCTACATAACATTCATAGTTTCAGTTTGAAGTTAGTTTATCAATTTGTTCACTTGAAATAACTGATGATTGAAATACAATACGTCTAGCTAATTTACAAATTGTATATATAAAATTTGACTTTTTTTTTTAATATTTAGCAGCTATATACAAATGCACTCTATTCCATTGAAAATTCTTTTAAGTTTTAAGTGCCCACCATTACTTTAATTTGGGGTGTATGATGACTGTCATTCTCATAAAACTATATATTAGATGTATTATCTCTCTTTTACAGGCTTTTTTTAAAAAACAATACAGAATTAAGTGTATTAGGTCGTCACCAGGAATTGAACCCAGGACAGCTTGCTTAACACACAAGCATGTTTGCCACTGAAGTACGACAACCAGACAGCAAAAAAAACAACAACTTCAATTCTGTATATTTGTGACCGGTTTTGGGAAAATCGGCATAAACGCGGCAAACAATTTTTTTCAGTATCCCCGGGTAAAGCTTTATGGGTCGATTTTTTTTCGAAAAAATGTTTATGGCAGAAATGGATAGACACCAGTTAGCTCGAACTTATGACGCATTGTAAGCTCTGGCTGTGCTCTAGAACTCACGCTAGGAGGCTAGAAACGCTAAGAAATTATTGGCGGGCTTTTCACTAACAGCGGGGGAAAACTGTAGTTAACTAATTCACTTACTATTCTACATAATCCCATACTCACGCAATTCTCGCCATCATAGTTTCTCAAGGAGCTCTGCATTAAGCCTTTTAGACTTCTTTCAACCTGCCTGTAACAGGTTTATTCCATAGTGTACCGGAGACACGCGGTAATAGTATACGGACACAAGGCACACCCCCTGACTTTAGCAACACCTTTAAGCTGCTTTTTTTTTTCGAAATCAGCAATAATAAGTTTAGCAATAATAAGTTTAGCAAAAATACTGAAGTGTTGTAGTGCGTAGGGCGAAGACGTCTTCTGCAGCTTCCAAATTAGGAGGACGGCATCCGAAGGCCTTTTGCAACCTACTGGTAGAATAAATTAGAAAACTTTAGATGCCGCGTTTAGGCCGATTTTTCCAAAACCGGTCACATTTTATAGAAGGGGTACTGTTATGCTACAGTCTCATTCTCAACAGAAAAATGAAAATTTCTTTATTTCAAATATTTTTTTTACTGTGGTAATTTAATTTCTTTCTCAGCCTTCTTTTACTCATCTAATGAGTAAAAGAAGGCTGAGAAAAAAATTGTAAGTGATAAATTATATAACTTACCTGATCATTAGCTGATTTGCAAATTTGTATAATTTAGTGAAAGATAATAAACAATTCCATCAATTTATTCTTTTCTTAATTAATGCAAAACAAAAATAAACAAAAAAAAACCATCAATGAGTATCCTTAAAAAAGCTGGAAAGAATCCTCAAAAGCTATTCACACTCTTGACTCATGTTGTATGTCAAATATTCACATTACAAGGAAACTCACTTGCCATCACTGTGCTATCAAGTGAACCCCCTAGAGTTCTCAACAATATTTGATCTCTGCATTTGTATGAACTGATTAACTTCTCTTTTGTTTTTATAGATTAAAATGGCTGTTATTGGTGCTAAATTTATAGTGTTAATCTCACCTTCTCCAGTTCTTGCTCCACTTCCTGGAAGCACAGCAGTTTATTCAAAGGGGTGTGGTACTCACTAAATTAACAAAACAAAAAACCCAGTAAATTTATACAGACATAGCTACCAGATATTTTCAATGTATTAATGTTCAATTTAAAAAAAATTCTTATAATTGTTTATCTCACCTAAAGGATTTGAAAATTTCAGTGGCTCCATCAAGATAATTAGAAAATGTGAAATCAGGCAACCCTTTATTCTTCCATTCTTCATAAAAACTAGCAAAAAACGAAAGCAAAATGCATACAATTCTTCAAAATAATATATCTATATAATAATACGCATGTGTGTCAGTAACGACGATGACGACGGTGTGTGCATTCATGAATAATTCATGAGCTTTGTATGGTTCGGTAAAGCATCATTCAAATATGATAGGTAAAGTATTGCCACAATCAGTACAACGTGCTGGTTACTTTAAAAAAGCGGGTGCAATTGACGATGGATGGCGGAGTAGGTTTCAAAAAGGAAGGCTAAATTACGGAAGAGAAGATAAAAGGCGATTAACCGTAACTGAAAGTGGATGGAATTGGCGAGGTAAGGGGTGTAGGTTTAAAATGGAAGGGAAGAGGAGGCAAAAAGGTGAGCGATTAATTAGAACTAAAAAGCGGGTGGAATCGACGAGTAAAGGCGGGGGTTAGTTTTCAAAAGAAAGGCTAAATTAGTCCTAAATAAAAGACAAACGTTTCTCAGGACAGTAATTCAGAAGCAGGAGAGATAGACAAAGTAAAAGGGGGCTCCAAGACTCAAGAAAAAGAGCTGAAGTTAAGAGATGGGTAGAAGAATAGCTCAGATAGTTCAGAAAAAAGAGAGTAGGAGAGGGAAACTTATGTAACCTTAACCAATGGTAAAGAATGATAACTGAGTAAGATAACTTGTGCTGCTGCATTCTTACTTTGCAATACGTCTAGCGCCACTATGTGGCAGGGTACTTGCTAGTATATATATATATATATATTTCCCAACCTTCTAATTTGTAGCAGCCCACTGAGATCTTCATCACTGTAGTCATACAGCATGCTCATAACGTGGTCTATCTTGAAGTCATGCTGGGAGTAGTGTTCTATGTACAGGGCAAACAGGGTGGGGAAGATGGCTGGTAAGAGAATGGGATAGAGCCAGGAGAAATCCACATTCTCAGGTGGTCTGTATGAGATCTTCCGCCGCTGGTGTATACTTCTCTTCAACAGCATGCTGAGGTGAGATCTAGGCTTCCCCAGAAGCTCATTTTCATCTCTTGTTATCAAACTTGGAGAGTATCTTCTGTGAATATAATAAATATATTATATTGCTGAATATATTATTAGTTAGTGTTACGATTAACCTAATTATATTACATTTTTCTGTTAATATTTCATGGCTAATAAGATTCAAGACATGCAATGACTTCAAGTCTTTTCTTAACTATATCAATCTTGCATTAGGTCATAGAAAAATCTATTAATAGTCAGTGATCTCAACTTGTATACTTGCATAACCTAAAATAACATAACCTATGTGGTTTTATGACGGTAGTGGTAGTAGTAGTAGTAATAATAATAATAATAATAATAATAATAATAATAATAATAATAATAATAATAATAATAATAATAATAATAATAATAATAATAATAATAATAATAAACACAAAATAAGTGCCTGTATAAGAAAAAATAAGAGTATTTGTATGAGTAATAGCACGGTAACCGTACTATTCGGGATTAATAGCACAAGGCGAGCTGAGTGTTATTTCAATTGCTTTACGAGTGCTATTGACTCCTAACAGCACAGGTTACCCATGCTATCACTCACTAATAGTAGGCCAGCTTTTTAAACAAGTCTTTTGCAATTGTAACTACACTATTATCGTTCACTCACTATGTCCTTATTTCAGGATTAGCTTCTGCTGGAATTTTGTTTTCAACGTACGACTCCTCCTAATTTGTTGTAAAACTTTCCGTCTAATACGGGTAGAGGTTCTGTGGGTAAAGAAGGACATTGTCCCCAACTAGCAACTACTCGAACTGTATGTTTCCAAGGTTAACGCTCTACGCTTGCCCACTTACCCGTACTATTTCACTTAGCTACTGAGGTACTTCACTTAGTTTCCACTTAGTTACTGAGGTAGTTCAATTAGTTACGCGCTATTTCACTTTCCCCATGCGATTTATATTGAACAGCGACTTTTCCCATTCATTTTTGAATGGGCAACTTACGCGCCGTACTATTAGACTTAAAATAGTATAATATATCGTTTGTTTGTTGTTGTGTTATTTCTGGTTCGTTTGTTATTACCGAAATGAAGCAAAATGAAATTATAAATTTAATGGAGTTGACACTGATAAAACATCAACATTACATAAATTATTTTTGTAGTGCTCACCTGACCAGGTCGTGCACCCTTGAGGTTGTGGAGCAGATCTCACTGACTGCATGAGGCAATAGAGAAGCATGCATAGCCACTCCGGAATAGCTGTCCACAAAACACTTGGAGAGATGACTGACTAGGAGACCAAAGGGATGATTGATGGACTTAAAACCCTGGGAAAATATAAGAACAAAACAATAACAAAAATAAAACAACAACAAAAACCACAACTAAAACAACTATAAATAAGCACTGGTACTATAACTAAGCACTAGATTTGGTTAAATTGTATTTCCTCAATTCAAAGAAGTGCACACTATCATTAGTTGTCTAGCACTCTTGGCATCATTAGCTTTGTGCTCAAATCAACGTAAGGGTGTGTTCGATAGAGTTAGAGGATTTTAGCTATTGAATATTACATGGCAGGCAACTTTTCAAAGCACACTCGTCGTTCCATAGAGTATAAAAATATATTTTTTGATAGCTTACCTCAATCTTGCACACAGCACAGCTGCCCTCTAGTTCTCCATCTCTCATGGTGAGAGCCGGACATGGGTATGACGTCTCTCTGCTGTGTGATTCACACCTCTCACCCCCGGGCAGATCGGCAGAGAAGACACACCCATTATCGTCGCTGATGGGGTCCATAGCCACGGCACTGTCGTCGTCTGAGAAGAACACCTCTGTGGTGGACTCTGAACTACTGCACCCACACTGGTGAGAGGTGGTAGCCTGGTTTATATAGTAAAATATAATTATGACGGTATGATTATAATTAATGTATTTCAGCTGCACTTGATTTGTTTTCTTTAGTCATTAAATTTAATATAACTGATCTAAGCCTAGGGGCATATGCACAACTGCTAATAATAACTGTTGCTCATTGGCTAGTATTCTGGCAACCCACTCTCCATAACTAATACAACGTTTCTTCATTAAACCCTTCCACCATGCTTTATGGGATATAATATACAATGTATAGGTGAAGTGGCGCTCTCAACTTATATAAGGTGGAGCAAAGAATTGACTTTATAAAAATTAAACACCTAATGGTAGTCGTAATTGTCAGCTAGAATACCTACCATCTGCTCCAGTAGGGATGCCATGGCGTTGAAGAGCGACTCCCACTTCAACTCCTGGACTACTTGTCTAGACTTCTTCCTTGTACTGCCACTCACATTATACTACATGTCAGATATTCGTGTACATACATACATACATACATACATACATAACATACATTCATACATACATACATACATACATTCATTCATACTTACATACACACAGCTCATGTACATGTCACAAAAATTGAATTAATTATATAGCTAGTCATTGACAAGAAAGTTAGGAGCGAAAAAAAAGGGAAAATTTTAAGTGACAGGGAATAGAGTTAAATACATACACACACACGCACACACTCATTATTGTGTGTGTGCGTACGTGTTTGTGCATGCATTTAACTATCCATGTACACACATGCTAACACATACACAACACATTTACACATACACACTAACACACATACATATTAACACACAATCTAACACATACCAATTATACCAGTAGCTGTTGAATTATTACATAAAACACACATACACACATCACACACATAATGTGTATGTATATCAGCCTCTGAGCTCACTGTTCTCTCTCCGTTCACGAAGTCTCCAGAGAAGTGGTACTTGTTACTGGCGATGAGGATGCCTGCACCATGATATCTGTCCTCCTTCCACATGCCTAGATATCTCTCCTCACTAAACAGACAAACAAACAAAATATTAATGTTCATTTTATTCTCCAAGATTAAAAAAAAACACATTATATAATATGCCTGAGGTATGACCAGAGATGAGATACGTACTATCTTGTGCTTGTTGTAAATTATGGAGGGCTCCAGCCACTGGAGACCCCCCCCCCCCCCCCCCCCCCCCCCCTTCCTATGCCACTTCTTGGTAACTAAATGCGATAGTATAATGTATTGTTATTTCCACAATAACAAAGTTGGTTCATAAACTTTAAAGTGAAGTGTATGTGATGGTGTCAGAGGTGGTATGCGTAAGGCATAAAAACCATCTGCACCTTTGATGTCAATTATCCACCGGTATATTTACCTGGGGATTGTCACCCACTTATATTGGGAAGTCATGCATTTGTGGCAGCTTTTGGGGATATGGGAGGCTCCCCTCTACGATACAAGTCATGTGACATGCACAATTGGCTAACGTGACTATTCAACCATGACGAGGTGTAAAAGTAAACATCCCTTGTAGCTAATTGTGACCGGTTTTGGGAAAATCTGCCTAAACGCGGCAAACAATTTTTTTCAGTATCTCCGTTTTAAGGGTGCTCGCACACTTCCCACGCACCTCCCACGCGGTTAATTGAGTCTGGTTGCTAGGGAAGAATTCTTATTTTTCTGTTGTATTTAGACCGTTTTCTGCAGGTGGACCTTATTTACTACTACCGTAGAAGTCTACATACCTGAATTCAGAAGTAACAAGTGGCTGCTTCAAGAGATATGACCCTTCTACCTTCTCATACAAAAGCTAAAACTCCTTCGCCAGTACTGCACCTAGAGCGGCCATATTTCGCCTACTACTTCTCCGACCCGATGCCTACAATAGCTTCGATCCATTTTTTCTTTATTCAATATTGCTTTTAACTTATTGACTTTTGCACGCTCTATTAGATCTTTTTTTTTTTGTGAAAAAAATTTTTTTTTTTGGAAATTGTATCAAACATTTTGCTGACTAGACTCTGGTTGAGCTCTGTTCCAAATTTGAAGTCATTTCCATTCCCCATTCCTAAGATAAAGTTCAAAGTAGTTTACGGAACAGAAATTAAAACTACGCTAACATTAATTCCATGTACCCCGCCCCAATTTTAGCCCCGCCCTAGTATACGGACGAGGTGAAATCTTTTGTTTATTCTCCTCTGGGAAGAGCCGGGCGTGAAAAAAAAGAAGCTGAAGCAGATATCGGCATTGCTGGAGCCAGCCCGGACGCAGCGGAGCAGCAGGGGAAGATACTTTAGCGGGACTTGTGAATGACCTTTGTCAGCTTCTCTCTAAGCGGCTTGCTCCTCACTCCTCGCTCCTTCAAAGCCGCTTGAAACGCTTCTGTTCCTCCACACTGCTGGCAAAGGAGTGACAGAGAGTCGAATGTGAAGCCCAGAGAGTCTAGCTTCTTAGCCTGTGTAGAGGTAAGTGTAGGCTTTCCAATGGCTTTGATCATAGCGATGCTGCTCTCATGAAAATCCTCTTCTGCTGTATCCACAGCATAGTCTGCTCATGGAACCTAATGGAGAGAGCTGCCAAATGTGGTCTGATGTCTTGGTCCTTGAAGACTCTCTCTATAGCCAATACATCAGGTAGGGCCCTGTGTGCTCCTACAATTTATACAAATAACTATAATTATTAGGCTTTATATTTAATTTTAGAGGTGCCTTGCCAGCAACTTCATCTCCGGTGACTTTTTTGTGGAGTTTCTCCAAACCTAAAGGTGAGCCTTGTAAAATGACTTCCCCATCCTGCTATAAAGCAAATTATTATATAAGTGCATGTACGTAACTATCTAATTTTAGCTACAGTAGTAGTAAAGTACCTTCCTCAGCAAAGGAAGGGTATCACTGAAATGCATATTGGCTGATGAAAGAGGGTCAGCTGCAGTTCTGCTTTCTGTTCCACCTCAGCCAGAAGATAGGGAAGTCAAATTCAAACCCATTGTGAGCTACTAGCACTAATAGACAGAGACAGAAATATTTTTTTCCATTTCTAAAAAATTTATATAATTATTTTTACCAGGATGATGAGGTCTCTAAGAATAGCGGTAGCACCACTGAGAGAGGATTCTCACGCCTTAGCATGTTATTTGTTATGCCAGTAACCTTGGAAACTATATAAATTATAAATTTATCGATAGTATTATCTTAATTAATAATTATAGAATTGATTTCAAATTATCATTGTAAATGTAGTTGTAATTTACTAGTTAAATATCTGTACATTATTACCAGCAGATGAAATGTTTCGGCCAGTTCTCACAAGGCTTAGAACGTAGGATCATTGAGGGTGATAGGAGGATTCATCACTTTGGCAGCGATGTCCGTGATGTGATCAACATAGATGCACAACCCAGTTGTCTCACAATCAAACTGACCCAGGAGGGGACAGAATCACCAATTTACAGGTGAATCACCTGCTTCATCACTTCCCCCTCCTAAATTCTGCTGATACTCATCTTCTAGGTCAGCATATATGTCCTTGTCATCGTCCTTGATATCACCCCTGCCCTCTCCGATGTATTCTCCCACGTACTTTCCCTGTCATTTCTCACAATGGTGTTATATCAAATAGTTATTTATTTATTTGCTTATTTTGTGTGTCAATAAATTATTTTTTTAATTGGTAGTTATGGCTAGAATAGCATTACACTTTTTTTTAATCATTTAATCATATGACTTACATATTGAACTGCTCAGGTCCTCAATCGCAGGGATTGCTGAAGTTGACACCAAGCTGGACTCCTCAACTACAGAGGTAACACTTCCACCATCACT
>WLWD01005907.1_pt1 | contig 29879 bp, 36 predicted proteins | sample 6712731 | NCBI WGS metagenome assembly WLWD01 (sample SAMN12718690, study PRJNA576275) | sponge metagenome | isolation source: marine sponge | host: Mycale hentscheli | place: New Zealand: South Island, Marlborough, Capsize Point | collected 2014-11-01
ACCCCTTACCTTCCTTTTTGATTAATGGGCGGAGGAAGGAAGGGGGTCTGGTGTCTCTAGTACCAACGACTTGTGCACGTCGTTGTCTGATGACATCATAGCGGTAGACCCGCGCGAACATTAAATTAGTGCGTTTGTATGAAGTCTGCTATGACGTCTGCAATATGTCTAGCGTGTGGTGGAGTGGCTGCTGTTGGATCGAGGAGAATAATTAAAACACAAAGCTGTGATGGGGTGAGTATTCTGTGGAAAGAAGAAATTGAAAGAGAGTTAGAGAAGAAAGGAGAAGCGCTTGATCTGGATAATCTGATTAGCAGTCAACAAGAAGCCTATATGTGTAGGAAATGTTTCTATGCTTATGAAAAACTACTAGAAGCAAAGAAGGTAATCAATTGTTAATGTTTTCATGCAGTTGTTAATTCATTATCATTTTATAGATGCTAGCTTCAAAAATGCAAGTTGCGGTATGTGTAATCCTTGCAAATATTGGTGCTACACCTAGAACACAGTTATCCCAAGACGTACAGATACCATCTTCAACTTTTGAGTGTAGCACAAATCTACAACGGAAGAGGCCTTGCACACCAGCTACAAGTTTACCACAAGCTAAACGAAGGCTGGTTCCTCCAAATACATCATCCCCTATTCAGCAAGGTTAACTAATTAGGTGGTATTGAATTTCCAAATCATACAACTTGAATTACAGCTCTAAGATGTGATAAACTATTGTGCTTGATTTGGTAATTATTTTGTAAGAAATGGCATATTACTACTGAAAAATTACCTCAGATGTTTGTTGTGACCCGTACTTCTAGAGTTGTTATTGTTTTTTTTTATTAATCGACTCATCAACTTTCAACCATTCTTCCAGTATTTCTATATTTTGTTCAGATAAGGGTACATATGTATAACCCACTGTTCAATCAAAATCTGAATTAATATAGCTACCTGCTTGCTTGGTAGCCAGTGATATTCAAATTTCACAACTTTCCAATCAGGTTGGAATATTCGGTTCAATTTGCCAATGATTTTATGTTTACTTTTACTCTGTCACAAAATAATAACTATATACAGACCCTACTTAGAACCTTTCTCCTAGTTTGATTTTGCACACTTAATAAATGACTTTTTTTCATACAGCTGTGGCTGCATCCTCATCTGTAGTACCTGTTGCCACATTTTCTACATCTGCTGTACTGGTTGCCACATCTTCCTGCACATCCACTGTATCTGTTGCCATGCCTTCTACATCTATTGTTCCTGTTACCACATTTTTTTACCTCCACTGTACCTGTTGCCACATCTTTCACATCCACTGTACCTGTTGCAATGTCTTCCTGCATACCTGTTGCCACGTCTTCCACACCTACTGTACCTGTTGTCATGTCTTCTGGTGTTCCTACATATTCTATTTCACCTACAAGCAATGTTACTTCTGATAGTAGTTCTCCAAATGTTTCAGTCAGTAAATTATTTCACTTAATTTTAATGATATCAATAAAAACAATTGTCATTGCAGATAAATGTACAATATAGTCATGGAATACGCAAGTATGCCTTAACACCAAGCAGGAAGTATGTGGGTAAAGCTATAGCCCGGCGTAGCAGAAACGCTCTTGTTACCAATTCCCTAAAGGACCCCATCACCAAAAGATATATCATCAGACATGTGGGAATGTTGATAAGAAAAGAGCTCACCAGTATGTGTTCGGATAGGGCACAGTCAGTGCTGAAAAGCCATTCTACGACTACTTTAAAGGAATTTACTTGGAGCACACTTATGACCGAATTGTCCAGTCATGCTCCAATCTTGGTCTCCATTTTAAAGTCTTGTACTGAGACTTGCACGCTGAGACAAAATAGAAATGCAGTGATTGGAGTGTGCTGTGCAGTTTTACTTAAATTTCGCTACTCCAAGATGTGCCTATTTCAGAAAATTGTTTCGTTAATTCTTTACGCTGGAAATGTTGCAAAACAAGTAAGCTTTGTGTGTGTGTGTTTTAATAGCTGTTATTGCTCTTCATGAAATAGGTTTATGAACGCCTACAGAAAGTAGGCTTGTGCATGTCACATGTTGCTACTAATCGGCTCTTAACCAAGCTTGGAGCTGACCATGACAGTTTGGCAAAAGAATGGAGAAATCAATTGGTATCATGTCTTAAAGATAATGATTTCAAGGTAAGTCTTTAAACATATTCCAATTGTTTACATCTATTTATACATTATTATGAAAAGAGCTCAAGTAGCGCATTAAGAGAGAGAGAAGTACTGGACTGTGGAGATTATCCTTCAGACCCCTCATCTGACTCCATCTCAAGTAGCAGCCCTCGTGAAAGCAATAGTATTCAATCTCCACAATTCTCTCCAATTACCTCTGAAAGTGCCTATTCTGGAAATGACATTGAGATTGACAATAACCTGTTAGATCCACAGATGGAGGTTGATTCCACAGGTATGGGGGAAAAAATTAAGGCATATGTGTGCATAATAACTACCAAGCTAATTGATATGCAGGTACGGAAACAGAATGTACTACTGCTGCAAATATGGACTGTGTGTCTTCAGGTGTGGTCTGTTGTAGCTTGCATAATAAATGAGAATTATTAATCTTTTTTAACCATTATAGATTCACCTTGTGCATCCAATTCTGCTCCACTTAAGTTGTTGGGCTATAAACTTGTTGGAGACAACATTGATAAAGGAGTAAAACCTCGATATATGAGAGTTGAGAAGCATCGTGGACAATCTCTGCACTATTTCCACTTCTGTGCTATCCAGAACAGGATAGACTTCAGTGACTTTCCAGACATTTTCCCAGCAACTTGCTTGAACAGTCCTAAGCGAAGAGCACTACATTTGCTGCCATCAGTAGAGGATGATAATGATCTTCGCGCAAACATGGCTGTTCTTGTGTCAAGGATTATAGTTGATAATATACCTTTTTTCCATCATACATTTGATGGAATAGTTACAAGGCATATAAAGCATAAATATTATTCTGAGATGTGCCAAACATCAGTTGTGGTTAGTATGCAATTACAAGTGTAGCATTATTTAATTATTATTAATGTAAGTGTACTATAATTAGGTACCCCTGGGAGTTTTGCTGAAAAATGAAAATAAAAGAGATGACATGGTGGAGATAATGTCTCATCTCCATCAGTATGTTCCTTCCATTGAGTACAAGAAAACAGTACAAATGATGACCACTGAGGAGACAGTAGAAGTTCCTCAAGCTTCTATAACAAAGATTCTTTTAGGAGGAGATCAGCTTACAGCTGCTAGAGCTAGGGGAGCAAGAAGAGCAAGGGCCAATTCATTATCACCACTTACCAGATTAGAAGGAATTGAACCGACTGCTGCTGATTTTCATGTGCTTCTCAATTTACTGGACGTAAGTTAACTTGCTTTTAAAATGTAATGAATATTTAAGATGTGAAAATATTATTATGATTCACAGATTGCTTGGAAGTATTTTTATTCCACTAGTTCAGCTGCAGAGTTTGGCACTATGTACCAGCTTCGCAATACAATTGGAAGGAGCAATGTTTCCACTGACCCTATTCATCACTTTAATGAATGTGATGATTTCTTCACAATGGTGGTAACCTGCTATGTTTTAGTGGCAACGATGAAATCTCTGAACATGCAGACATTAGATGACAATCCAACACTATCATATATTGACATTCCAGCTGCTGACCTCTGGATGGAATCTGCTGAGAGACGCAAAGAAGTCCTTCTATCTATATGTTTAGATGTGGTGGACCAGTTTGCCTCATTCAAATTTAATGAATCACCATCGTCATCCAGTGATAAGGCTAGTTACACATAACATAGTAATCACTGTATGTCAAAATTTAAGCATATAATTGTATTTTTTAACTGCTTAGGTACATGATTATGGTAAAAAATTGCTTGAATTTGGGTGTTTTTATCTCGAATTACATGATGCCATCAGGGAAGGTGACGGTCACCGGGTTTTACGGTGTTGGAAGTATTTGCTACCAGTTTTCAAGAGCTCTGGTCGCAGAAATTATTCGGTTGAGGTCTTGAACATGTTACGTCAGTATCACTATGACCTCACACCTCGACAGGCTCAAGAACTCATATGGTCTAGATTTGTGAGTACCAAGTCTGCTCCAGGACATAACATTCCTGAAGATCTTCACCAAGAGCACCTCAACCGTGTCATTACGGAATCCATTAAAGGTCTGAGAGCTAACAAAACTGAAGTTGCTGTGACACGAGTGGGAAAGGCATTGGGAACATTGTATCCTGTTCTCGACAATTTTGATAGTGACAATTCTGTCAGGAAACCATCAGGGTCTCACAAAGTGCCCAGCTGGACAAAAGACCGCGATGTCATCATTGATTGTCTTATCCAATCCAATATTTTTTCTGTTGTCCCCAATCGCTGCCATCCAACTTTTAAAAATCCTAAGGACGTTTTGCATTCCACTGGCAAAGATGACCTTATTGATTGGATACAAAAACATTTAAGAGATAATCAGTAGTATAGTTGGTTCTGACTTTTACCTTTTGTGTAGTACAATTCTAATTAGTTTTAATACTATTACAATTTCAATTGTGCAGACCAATTTTAAATCTTACAAAATATTCTAAAATTGTACACAATTGCTTGTGCAAGAGTGTTTGAAATGATTCGATAGCTATATTTTGCAGAGCTACATAACTTTCTGTTATATATATATATATGGGAGGGTTTGTACTGGTCTCTCAGAGCTAGCCTGCTTCTCTGCTCCACATTATTCCCCAACTGCCCCACAACAGAGCTAGTGTAAAGTTAATTCACTAGAATCACTTCCTGGGATAACAGATGAAACCAAAACTAATTAAAGCATAGCTGTTAATTGCCTGGAGGGCTTGGATGGGAAATATTTTATCCCTCAAAAAGTGTTAAAGGGCCTATTGAGCCAGCTAGAGCCCTCTAAAGAAGTGTTAATGGTTACAGCTTGCTACATCTCCACAAAGGGTACCGTACAACTGTGCCACAAATTAAAAACTGAATGCACTTGTTTGTAACTAGCTTGTATACTCTTGGAACAGACAGGAAGACTGTTCCAAGAGTTTTCAAGTTAGCTAGATGTAGCTAACATTTTTTTAACTCAGCTTTTTGGCTTTGGCTCCCTCCCCCCTCCCTCCCGCCCCTCATTGGCCTTTAGGTGACGCGATAATATTATAATTTTTTACATTCTAAACACTTACAAGACTTGCAACATCACAACATAAACACAGAGGTCCATCAAAATTATGAATATATCCATCAAAATTTCTAAAGAGGGTGTCTCTTCTACACAGACTCTTATTAGAAACATAATCTTGCATATTACTTTCCAAACGTCTTCCTGCATTCCCCTTCTTCACTAAAACAGCAATGCTGTGAAGTCCATCTCGTCCAGCTCGCCCTGTTTCCTGTACATAGGACTCGATGTCAGTTGGACAGCCATAGTGCATAACCTTACGAATGTTTGGGCAATCGATGCCCATACCAAAAGCTACTGTAGCTACTACTAGTCGTAAAGGTGATTCCCGGCAAAACAAATCAATGATTTCATCCTTCACAGCTGATTCTGTACATCCCATGTACATGTCCACAAGACGAAACCTAGGTAAGTCTGGTGCACCAGGTGGAGTGGTAAATCCACTGCCTAGATATCTTCGAAAATAAAGATATAAACTTGCACCATCGTCATATGTTTGACAATAAATAATTATTCGAGGAGATTTTGCCCCTTCCTCTCTGATCTTCAGAGCAACTTCATCAAGCGTCTTTTCAATAGATATAAATTCTTCAACGGTGTAAGTAATATTCAGTTTTGAAGGAGACCTAGCTACCACAAGTTCATTCCTCAAGCCGATTAATCTTGACACATCAGTTCTTAGTTTTGCCGTAGCCGTAGCTGTCATGGCCATAATATTAACATGAGGAGGTAGCAGGCTTCTTACTTCTCCAATCCTCAAAAGCAGTTTCCTAAAGGTGCTACCCCTATGCCATATATCTTGAGTTCATATTTAGCAATCATGAGAGTGTATTTAATATCTTACCATTTTGTGACAGTGTGAGCTTCATCTATTACAAATGCACGCAGCTTATTGGAGTACACCTCACTGCTAAGAAGCTGTCGCCATCTCTTGCTTTGTATGAGTATTTCTGGAGTAAAATATACCAATTGATAGAGTCCCTTTTCCACATCCTCCTTAATGCTGTTGTCATCTTGCTCTCCAGTAATGTAGCAAGCTTTCATTCCAGCTTTAGAAAGAGCTGCCACCTAGGTCGTTGAGTTTATAATAATATTACAGCTATTCACATTAGCTAGTAAACTACACTTTTACTCACTTGATCTTTCATAATAGCTGTAAGTGGTGCTACAACAACTACAATTGAAGGGCCACCAGATGGAGCAAGCATATCAAACAAGGCTGGTAAACACTGAAAACAAGCACTTTTTCCGAAGCCAGTTGGGAGAACGACGAATACATCTTGCTGCAGAAGTCCTTCAACAATTTGTTTCTGCTCTGGCTTAACCATAGAAAAACCTAGCCCCTGGAAGGCTTCACTCAATGCTTCAGACAAACGCTGCGATAGATCACCCATAGCTGCTGAACAAGGAACGCGAAGTTAGAAACTCGCAGGCTTTACCGGTAATCAAGAATGCAATTAACTGAAATACTACAATTTGATTGGTCACGCAACTATAGTGGCGTGCACAAGTCGTTGGTTCTAGAGACACCAGACCCCTTCCTTCCTCCGCCCATTAATCAAAAAGGAAGGTAAGGGGTCGGCGACGCCAGACTATTAATTTTGCTGACTGCTTGGTCTATTTCTTGCTGTAGCCCCTGCCTAATGTTGCCAAATTACAGGAATAGCTATATTATGAAATTTACCACTGGAGCTTGTGCTGTAGTAAGTTTTCCTGGAAGTGACCACAACTGTGGTGAAGTTGCTGGTGTCTGTGAAGAATCAGTTGCAGTCAGGGATGCTTTCATTCATCTAACTGAAGAAGATGTTCCAGGGGCTTCCCTTAATGGGAGAGATCCTAGCCAGCTTCATGTTGAGGAACTGAAAAGATGGCTTAAGTGTAGAGGTGCTATGGTCAGTGGTAGAAAGAAGGATCTTGTGAAAAGTTGAGCAAAATATATTCATTTACTATATAATAATTTTTTTTAGTAATATCTAAACATTATAACTGTTTGCCCTATGTATAGAGTACAAGATTATATCTCTTCAGGATTAGATGGAAAAATTGTAGACCTAGATGGTGGCATTCATGAGAATCGACTAAGAGCGCAAAAGGAAAAAAATAAAACTCCTATTATTCCAACTCCACTTCCTGCTGAAGGATGGACATCTAGCTTGCGCCAGCTTCCACCATTTAATTATGGTTCTCTCTATGCACACTTAGTTACTGATTCACTCACCATCCCAAACAATCAACGTTCAGCTGCTAGCTCCAGCTTTGCAGTTACACTTAGCACCAGTAACACAACCGGAACGTTTTGCCAAAGATATGATGACAGAATATTTACCCGTGCATTTGAATGATGGCTTTACATAAGCATGAAAAATGCAGTAGTTATCATCCGCAGGATTGAATCGCACCATCATGACATGATTATCCCAAAAGAGTCGATATCCTTGTTCTTTATGTTCATTGCTCCTGCCTGATAGGAAGCATTAGGTGGTTGTTGCAAGCACGTAGCAGCACTGTTATATAGCATATTATATTTTACGGAACTGGGACTGAAGGAAAGTCCTCAAGATAAAACTTGTACAGAACAACCACAGAATTGGCATAAGCCTAAAAATACTGCTGACAATGGACCAGCATTGTTTTCTGAAATTCAGTTCGTGCATCACGTATATGGCAAGCGAAAAGCTGAAGATTGTGCTCTTCGAATTGAAAAAGTAAAAAAATATTGGGCATGTCCTCCTAGTCTAGGCATAGTTACAGAAGAACGAATAAGAAAACTTTGCACTAGCTTGGAAGCTAATAATAATGCCATTCCATTCACCACTGTGATGAGAAACAATGATTGCATGCCAGTATCTCCATGTAATTCAACATCCACTGCATCCCCATGTGTTTCAACATTGCCTGCATCTTCTTCTGTTGAATGCAATTTGACACCAGGTGAAGACTCTGCAGCTCCAGCATCTACAGCATCTAGTACACCCGAAGAAAAACTATGGCAAAAGGTAAATATTAATAGCGAGCAAGCAGAACATATAGAAAGAAGTACAAGAGGCCAGGCAGACTGAATGGTACAAGGAGCGCAGTATTCGAATTACTGCTTCCTTTTTTGGTTGAGTTTGTATAAGGTTACCTTCGACAACATCTGATCCCCTCGTAAATTCTATAATTAATAAAAAAATGTACAAATCTATGCCTGTAGCGTGTTTATGGGGGAAAGATAATGAAATAAGAGCTAGAGAAGCTTATATTGACAATATGCAAATATCTGGGCATAGTAACTTGAAAGTTTTTGCATCTGGATTGGTAATCAATACAAAATATAGTTTCTTGGGAGCCAGTCCCGATGGTGTTGTGTATGATCCCTGTTCTCCCGATCATCATGGATTACTGGAAATCAAGTGCCCTTATGGCCAGCGAGATATTTCTCCATGTGTGGCAGCACAAAAAAATCATTCTTTTGTAAATTACAAGATGGTAATTTATGCTTAAAACAAACACATCATTATTATTATCAAGTGCAAGGGCAAATGGCAATTTGTTCGAAAAGTGGTGTGACTTTGTTGTTTATATGTGACCGTCTACGGGAAAACCGGGCACAACGCGGCGTGCGTAATATTGAGAAAAGATCGATCGATTTCTTAAAAATGTATTGTTTCAAGCCGACGGAAGGGAACGGTTAGGTCTATTATAGCGGGAACGACTTAAGCTACGACGATAAAACTTGGAGAGCTCAATATCTGGACGCCGACAACTCCGTAAGTGCAAAAATTTTTTTTCGAAGGGTGCCGCGTTGTGCCTGGTTTTTCTATAGACGGTCACATATAAACAACGGCATTTCAGTTGAAAGAATAAAATTCAACGAAGCATTTCGGAACGATATGATTAATTGAAATCTTTTTATTTAACTTCAGTTGTACCAAGACTGACTGACCTGTGTTTACGAAAACGGGGGGGGGGGGAGAGGGAATTCCATGGAGTGTTTTTTAAGGCTAGCCACGAACTACAACTCGTGGTCTGGGGACTCAATTAACAGTGCATGCGTTGCTATGTGCCAGCACCCTTTGCTGCCAAAATATGCTGAATGTCAAATCCTCTGTCGGCCATTACCATATCTTTAGGCTGTAATAAATCTATAATGCCACACATCTCTGTTATTTTTTGATCTGATGTGACCTCCATATAAATCAAAAATGAAGGTCACAAAGCCTTTTGGTGCAATTCCAATTAAACCCTTTGCCGTATTATGACTTTTATACGTCAAATATGTCTGAGACTGTGCACGGAACGACGATGGCATTTCTATAAATAGTTCTGTACAATCAAGGATCACTCGTGTGTCCAGATATTGGTCCTTAAAACATTTCGGCATGAATTTGGTAGTTATAAGACAAGATCACCAGTTTGAGCCAAATTTTGAATGTTGGTGATAAGTTTGGCGCCAAATATTTAATGCTTAATGAAGAAAGTGTTTAGAATTGAAGGGATGAGATCTCTATAAATTTTTTCATATGGTATAAAATTAAGATACGATTTAATGTGTACGAATTTGACAGCTAAATTTTTTAGTAACAATTTAATTACAGCTAATCTTTTTTAAAATTAAAATTATATTGGGATGGTAAGGGTCTCCAATGATGATGTTAGAGGCAAGCATACACTCGCTTAATGACCACTGGTTCCATCTGTGGCAGCGCACCCTTAATTAGAATTATATTCAATAAATTAGAATCATGTTCTGTAGTTTTCCACCTCAGTCAATGAATATCAATAGAAAACCTGCACAAAGGGGTGGATTGCGAAGAAGGAAAGAGAACAGCTGGTTACCATCTGGGATAACTGCGTATATAATTCAACTAATAAATTATTCTTGAGAGAAGAGAAGAGGTATTACAGAATGGCAACCAGTCACAGCTTTGAGTTCTACAGGAATATAGGCTTGATATATCCTTATGTGATATATTCTATTGTTACTTTGACAGCTGTTCTAATAGTGCCATTGCTGGTGATGTGCTGTAATTCAACAGCAGCACGGACCTTCATGTTCTCAGTGTCCAAAATAATATTCAATGAAATGAAGCAAAAAAAAAAGTAGGAGAAGTGAAGTATTTTGTTTTTAAAGCTCAATTAAATGATTCAGCTCTTATAGCAACCTACTGGGTTGGTATGTTTTCACTAACTGGTTCTCTCCTAGTAGCTTGGAATGCACTAATAATGGAAGAAACCAGTAAATGTGATGATGGTTATGACTGCTTCAATTGCAATCACACTTACATCGAGGACTGTACTGAATTCAAGAATGAGACAGTTTCTTGCTTCAAACTCACCTTACAATCATACCTGGCCATGGCAGCTGCTGGAGGTCTATTAGCTCTGTCATCTAAAACTGCAGGATTCCTGGTAATCATGCTTGAGATCGCATAATCAGGTACGACAAGATTGAAAAGAAGTATAGATTCAGTCGTGTGTACTTCGCAATCCTTTTTGCCTTACCATTGATTGTCCAGACAGCAATTGGTATAATCAGCTACTTCACACCAAAGCATTGTACATCACGAGACACCGTAACCTCTGCAGTGTACAATACAATGTGATAGTGTCAGTATCCTCTAATGAAGCAGACCAAGCTTATAACGCTGCTTATAAATTAAGAAACAAACCAGAGACTTCTTCCATTAATTCAAACGGTCGTCATCGTAATCCAGATTTGTAGATCGATTAAGGAGAGCAAGATATATTTAGCAGGACTGACTATTACAATATAGTGGAATGCATAGATTGGTTATTTTATTTTTATTATTATTATTATTATTGTTGTTGTTGATATTACATCATACATATTAAAGCTTTCACTTTTGTGATGTCTTTCCCATAATTATACTATTTCACAACTAATGTTCATTTGTATATATTTTTTGATGCATTTTTTAAGTGTACACTGAGCAAACTATTTGAGTTGGTTTATAAACTGTTACTATTAAAACATGAAGCACCAAAGACGTGCACCCTCAGCGTTATTATTATAAATTTAGCTAGCTATACCATAGACCAAAACAATAATTGACTTGGTGTAGTATCAATATGAATATGCCAATGTGTAGCTAATGACAGTTGATATAGAGCTCATGCAAGATTACAATGCTGAAGAGAAGCAAGAGACACTCACCTCACCAGTAGTTTCAACTCCAATTCCAGCACTCCTGTAAACCACTGCAAAATTACCGCGCAGAAAATAAATTATTGGCGAGCGAGACACTTACAGGGGTAACACAATCGAAAATCGGGGATGTCAGTTTATTTATTTATTTGTATATATGTATGGACGTACGTAAGGCATTTTTGTACTTTGACCCTCGCGTTTTTGTGTTAGTTCGGTTGTCGACCCCGTCCCAAATTGCACTAAACAGAATCCTCTGGTTTATCGATCAGTACCCGTATCACCCTAGAAATTGAATTGTTTACCGTTTTGAATTATTTTGCCGGTACAGTTAAAACTTGACAACTTAAGGGACTTTCATTTCTATTCGAGTTAGTGGTGGTGGTAAGTCAATGCGCTCTTTGTCATGGCTATAAGCCGTGCGCACAGTATTTACCTGAAAATACATTGTCCACTAGACTACTGCGAAGGTAAGTCTGTGTAGGTGCATGTCCAGCTGTGTCAAAGCATTGTGTGTTACAACCACTACCTAGCTAAAGAATATCACAAAGAAAACTTTTAAGGGTGGCCGCACACCGCCTACGCAATTTTTTGTTGATGGTTGCTATGCACGATTACTACTATTGTATACTTACAGGGGCTTCTCTACTATAACACAAGGACACAGTACCTGCCGAAGGAGCCGCTCACTTTACCCTGTATGCTAAATTAAAAAAACTTGACCTTATTTTCAGTAGCTTCAGTGTTAGAAGTCAATAAAAATAGTATAGTCTTTAGGCTCGCTCGCCATTTGCGCTCAAGCACACCACTAGTTTGTTCACGTGATAGTGGCGTGATCATAGGGGGCGTGATCATAGGGGGTGTGATCATAGGGGGTGTGATCATAGGGGGTGTGATCATAGGGGGTGTGATCATAGGGGGCGTTACCAATACAAGCTTACAATCGTACTACCAAAAAATAACAAGTTTTTCTGAAAAATGTCGAAACAAAAAAATTCTGACACATTAAAGAGACTTAAAACAGTCCAGTACAACTTTTGGATACCTATTTCAGATTGAGGCAGTAGTCTTCAAGATCCACTGCTGTGAGACAGGGCAGGTGAAGGAGACGACGAGGACAGTACGACTACTCACTGTGAAAGCATATCTACTGCCTGGCTGTGGAGACGTAGCATTTCTAAAGGCTTTGGGAGCATTGCAACCTTAACAGGAGGACTTCTTGGAAGTAATAGAACGCAGAATACAAGGACTAGAGAATAAAATTAACTATTGCCTACTACTACTCTCCATTGGCAACAGTGGTGTAAGGGTTAAATACGCTCCTGAACCATCTGCTGCTGTCATCAAGGAAACAATTCTTGACATCATGAAGGAGCACAGAGTTCACCCTCAAGACATTCCTCCAGAACCTAAGCCTCACTTCCCTTGCGAACTACTCGGAAGTTTGCGATACTTTAACACAAAAGCTTTCGCATGGTTTTCTTGCCCCAAGCGCCACAAGCGCTGGCCGTCTGCACATGCCTGGTGCTATTTGGACCTGAAAGAGATGGAGATATGCTACAGGTTTCTCCAGGAATGCAACCAGTGTAACAAAGACGCTCAGCCTGAGTTTTCTGTGGAATCCGTGAAGAGGATGGCCACTTTTGCTGTGCAAATGTACTTGAGGCGAACTGGAAAGCTTGTCAGAGAAGACCATTCCTTTCATTCTGAGCCATTAACAGCTGAAGGAAAACCCCATGATGAGGACAGGTGTGGAAAATGTCAATACCTTGGCAGAAGCTGCTGGAAATAACTGTTGAATCATTGTATGTATGTATGTATGTATGTATGTATATGTATGTATGTAGTATTGTAAACTTGTTTAAACTAATGATTGTTCTAGTGAGACTATCAGCTATTGATGATGGCTATAATGAATTAGGTTAGATAGTTCCAATAACAGTAATCATAACACCCAGCTAATGCTACGCACCCAACTAGGGGAAACCCCAGGTGGCTCCCCTTCCAGCTGATGAATTAATTTCCCAGAACATACCACAATCCAATAACTTCATTAATGTATTAACTGGTAAATGTATTAACTGATGGTACTCTGCCACTGGAATGAGTGGGGGGGGGGGGGTGGGGGGGGGGGGGGGGGGGGGGGGGGGGGGGGAATTATTACACTCACTAACTAGAATAGGTTACTACTTTTACCAAATCCAATCTCCAGTTTATGCCAAGAAGCCATGAATAATGTTAAATAGCAATTAAATTCCAGAGATTACAACCTCTAACCTCACACAGAATGAACATGACTAGACAGAACCTGAACAATTGATAAGTAAATGCCAGAAATCTCCCCCGCTTATTGGGTGCAAGTGGAACTAATGTCTGCCAGGATGACCAGGCAATCTGTCCCTATAAATAGAGATGTCTCAGAGTAGATAGAACAGCTGAAGATACTTCAGAGACTGAAGATATAATACATATTTCAGTGACTGAAGAGATACTCACTTCAGTGACACTTGACCTTCATCCGAGGAGAGAAATGCCTTCCAGACGGCCCAATGTGTGTCGAATTATTGAAGAAGAAATGGCCAAGCAAGGAGTGAAAGGTGAAGACATAGAGCCCAATGGTCGTGTGGAACCACAACCTGACCCAATCTGGTTCATCCAAGAGAGACCGAAAAGTCTCCGATTCTTCCTGCTCAAGACAACCGGAGGATTCGAGTGCGGCAGAAAGCAAGACTACTACAAGGCTCCGCCCAGCGTACACCCATGCACACACTCCTGGTCCTCTGGACAGACGTGGTGCATTGTAGATCTGAAAGAGAAGAAGATACTCAAACCGTACAGGCAAAGGTGCAAGAAACATGGAGCGTGCAACGCCAGCAATGAAGAAGAAGAGAGTGGCGGTGATGAGAGGACAAGAGAAGAGTGGGAGGAGTATGAAGCCATTCCTCTTTACGGCCGTAACACAATCAAGAAATTAGCTGAATGGGCAGTGAAGCAGCATCTGATCAACGCCGGCAAGATAGAAGACGACTATGTACCTCATAGAGGATACAGGAAGACACCCGCCCACTGCCAGGCTCTGTGTGGAGCCTGCAGGAGACTGGGGAAGAGATGTTGCTGAAATGTACAGCCACTCCATTCCTGTTCACGAATGACTGACACGACAAGTGAACTAATCAGCACACGATGCCGGCAATGTAGTTTGTCTAACTTAAGATGTTCTCCTTCGTATTTTTAGTTGAATACATCATTTTAATACATTGTATATGCCTTAAATTTAATTAAACATTAAATAAATAAAAATAAATAAATAATAAATAAATAAATAATAACAACAACAACAACAATAATTATAAAATAACTACGATAAGAATATACTTAACTTTTAGTAATAAAAGTATCTGTCCAGTGAACTTATCCATAATACGATAACTAATGAAGGCGTGGCATGATATACAGTGACTCCATGTTTGTTTGGTAGTTAAAAAAAAAAAGGTTAAGAAATCCATCCATGGCTAAGAAAGAATAGATTCTCATGGGTCATTAATTAAGGATGCCAATATAAAGTAACCCTTTACCATGTTGCGTGGGTGGACGATGACTTAGCCAGGAAAAATACTCACTCACTGGTAAGTTAAACAACAAATCACTCATTCCATCCTGTGTCCCTCATCACTCATTCCATCCTGTGTCCCTCCCTCAGACTGGGGAAAATCACTCATTCCATCCTGTGTCCCTCATCACTCATTCCATCCTGTGTCCCTCCCTCAGACAGGGGGAAATCACTCATTCCATCCTGTGTCCCTCCCTCAGACAGGGGGAAATCACTCATTCCATCCTGTGTCCCTCCCTCAGACAGGGGGAAATAACTCATTCCATCCTGTGTCCCTCCCTCAGACAGGGGGAAATCACTCATTCCATCCTGTGTCCCTCCCTCAGACTGGGGAAAATCACTCATTCCATCCTGTGTCCCTCATCACTCATTCCATCCTGTGTCCCTCCCTCAGACTGGGGAAAATCACTCATTCCATCCTGTGTCCCTCATCACTCATTCCATCCTGTGTCCCTCCCTCAGACTGGGGAAAATCACTCATTCCATCCTGTGTCCCTCCCTCACAAAGGGGGAAATCACTTTCCATCTGTGTCCCTCCCTCAGACAGGGGAAATCACTCATTCATACTGGTCCCTCAGACAGGGGGAAATCACTCATTCCATCCTGTGTCCCTCCCTCAGACAGGGGGAAATAACTCATTCCATCCTGTGTCCCTCCCTCAGACAGGGGGAAATCACTCATTCCATCCTGTGTCCCTCCCTCAGACAGGGGAAAATAACTCATTCCATCCTGTGTCCCTCCCTCAGACAGGGGAAAATAACTCATTCCATCCTGTGTCCCTCCCTCAGACTGGGGAAAATAACTCATTCCATCCTGTGTCCCTCCCTCAGACAGGGGAAAATAATGAACACAGCTAGAGTGCTAACTCTCAATGAGAAATGAACTATGCAGTGAGGTAGTTATAGACTAATCAACTATTAGTATTACAAATACAATAGGGGAAACTCCCCACAGATGGGGATTTTACCAGCAGTTCCAGAATAACAAAGTGGACTGTGATGTAACTAAATTAACCAAGTGGTAGAGGATGGACTATACCATGTGCTCCTGCATTCCTAAAGTTAATACATTAAGTACCACTGTGTGACGAGGGGGGGGGGGGGGGGGGGGGGGGGGGGGGGGTACATACTAGTACTATGACTATATTCTAGTATACTATGACTATATTCTAGTATACTATGACTGTAATTGGGGGACTCCCCACAGACTGTTCTATTATTAGCTAATACTTCACTTGTCACTTTCATCAAAACAAATACACACTATAGTTCCAGATTCTGATAGTTCCAGATTCTGATAGTTCCAGATTCTAATATTCACAGCCAGAGACACACACTAGTTCCTGGGTATACATACATACAGTGGTTTGGCTTATCCGGAAGTCCACACACCCCAACTTTTATAGGAACTGAGCTACTCCTATATAAACTCCCAGAACAGGAAAATACTACCACAGACTTAACCAGCAATTATCAGCAGAGATTCAGGGCACAGTCCCACCAGGAACAAATGGCCTATTTCAGTGAAGATGAAGACTCTGATAGCACAGATTTTGGCTTCAGACCTTCTCTGCCTTACATTCCAGAGCCTTCTGATGAAGAGGTCACTCAAATCATCCAAAAAGTATCAACAGAGAACGGAGTTCAGCCTTTTAGGTTACCAACGGAGCCTGGAAGCCACCCTCCTGAAGTCAGCAACACAAGCAAGCGATACTTTGAAACTAAAGCCTTAGGCTGGTTCTGTTGCCCTAAGAAACACCACCGGTGGTCTTCTGCACATGCCTGGTGCTACATTGACCTCAAAAAGCAAACGATCTGCTACAGAGATGTGCAAAAATGTCGCAAGGATGACTGTGACACTCCAGTGGCCCCCGAGTTCTCCGAGACTCAGATAGAAAGAATGGCAGAGTACGCCACGAGCCAGTTCTTCATGAGGATAAGCAGGAAGAGGAAAGGAGGCAGAGGAAGGGGCAGAGGCAGGTGGAGGGGGCTGTCCGAGACGGTGTCGGGTGTTAACGAGATGCCACACGATCAGAGGAGGTGTGGCAAGTGCAACCGGCTCGGCAGGAAGTGCTGGGAAAAGTTCTGAGGCCAGGAATGTCTGTGCAACTGTTTAGTCTGTAATGGAGGGTATTTCTCTGCAAATTATTGTGTAAAACCTTTCCTATGTTTTTACATGCAACTTAGTTTTGAAACTTCACATGCCCACACATTTGTGACACAGTGCAGGTACAAACATTATAAATGTAATGATTTGGTTGTGTGTATATATAATGTCTGAATGTAGTCATTAAAAAAATATAGATATAAAGCTCATCTATATAATAATACACTAGTGTGTCAGTAACGACGACGACGGTGTGTATTCATGAGTAATTCATGGTCTTAAACACTTTGGTAAAGCATCATCATTACTTGAATGGGTAAAGTGTCGCAACGTTCAGTAGAAGGCTATTAATTAGCGGGACAGGCAGCACAGGTTTCAAAAAGAAAGGCGAAAGTACGACAGAGAAGGAAATCCTCGCAAAGCCCACGGTCACGATAGAAGGACAGAGAGACTCAGAGGAGACAGACAAAGGAGGATAGGACTCCATGACTCAAGAATAAAGAGCTGAAGAAAGGAAAGGAGGAAGATAAGAAAAAGCTGAAATGGTTCAGGAAAAAGAGAGTAGGAGAGGGAAACTGATCTCACCTTAACCAAGTGGCAATAAATAACACATGCTACTGCATTGTTACTTTGCAACACACCAAGCGCCACTGTGTGGTGGGGTACTTGCTAGTTAATTAATAACAATTAGGAACTGAGAGGAGGGGGAATCCCCAGGTGCTCTCCCTTAGAGTCCTCTCAAGTTAAATTCCAGCTCATTGATTTAGGGTTAACTAAATTCATAAGTAAGACTATATCACTGTATAGCCAGCTATGAATATGATTAGACCTACTAGTCACCGTGACAACATGACTTCAGGCATTCCTGGCCACATGTACACTTGCACAAAATAAGTTGAAGTAATCCTAACTTTGGTGGAGTCAAAGTTCAAATATTTGAATAAAATAATAAACAACAACAAAACTAACCATTTAGTTCATGCAATAGATATGTAATCATTCTTGTATCACAAGTGACAATGCATATAAGGCCTAACATTAATGGCACCACAGCTGGACATTGGTTCATCCATTGGACAGTCTACATGCTTATCAGCCTGTGATCCAGCCCTAGGGTGAAGGCAGATACGAGGGCACAAGAATGTACCAACATTGGGTTTAGAACAGAGTGGCTGATGATGGCAATCCAAAGTGCCAATCAAGAGGAAAATTTCTTAGTGTACATGTGTGTTGTGTGCATGTGACACCAGCAGAGTCATTACACAGCAAGGGAAACCCCTGCTAAGTTGCATGCCAACAATAATACTATGAAAGTGAAACTAAACATTTGAGTTAGGGGAAAACTCAGGGAATTCCCCACTGGACCCACACTAAGAGGCTATCCCTACATGAAAGCCTATACCTTGAAACATTATGTAGCAAATATACTGATCAGTCAACTTCATACTTGTGACATAGAATTCTGACCCTCACAGTCAGCGTGGTTGGTTACTGCTAGTTTGTGAAATTCATCTGTGCTTTACCAGTAATTCATATCTACCATGATTTATATTAACAACAATAAACATAGCAGCTGCATTTCAAGGAAACCACCAAAACAACAATAGGAACTAAACTATAATCCCACCCACACACCATGACTAGGCAAAACAGTCTGGTATAAAAGAGCAGCCCCAAGGTAAACTTCCACAAAACCACAACTCTCAAAATAAACCTCAAGAAGAACTTTGTTCAGAAATGCCAACAAGAAAACCAAATGTGAGTCGTATCATTGAATTAGAGATGACAGCTAAAGGAGTCAAAGAGGAAGACTTAAAGCCAAAAAACGAAAGGGATCGTCTCAAGGAAGAGCCACTTGATCCAGACAGATTTATGAAGGAAAGACCGAAGAGTCTGCAATATTTCCTGCTGAAGACAACTGGAGGGTTCGTGTGTGGCAAGAAGCATGAAGATCACAAACCACCCAGTTCACACCTGTGCTCGCACGCTAGGTCCTCGGGGCAGACTTGGTGCATCGTAGACCTGAAAGAGAAGAAAATACTGAAACCATATACACAAAGATGTGACAAACTCCACGTGAGCAATGGCAGCCCAGAGGAGGCTAGCAGCGATGAAGGCAGTGCAGATGACTTGGATGAGTTCGAAGCTATTCCATTATATGGACGTAAGACCGTCAAGAAATTAGCCGAATGGGCAGTCAAGCAGCATCTCATTAATGCCGGCAAGATAGAAGACGACTATGTACCTCCTAAAAGATACAGGAAGACACCAGCCCACCGCCAGGCTCTGTGTAAGGTATGCAAGATATTGGGGAGAAGATGTTGCTGACTCACAGACGTTCACCATTCCACTTCACGCCATACATGTATGTACACACGACAGGAGGAGGAGGACCACTGCTTGTGCTGTGCAGGATCACTTCTCGATATTCATCAGAAAATATTGCTTGAGTTTGTATATTTGTCAGAATTCATTCAGTTGTGTAATTTAGATTATATGAAACTACAATTATGTGTTAATTCAATAAAATTAATTCATCTGTCATTCTGTTATGGAGATAGATCAGCTAGAAGAATAATGAAATATAACTTACCTTACATATCGGACTTGAATTAACTCTGTGATATAGTTTCTGCTGGAATACGGTACAATCCCCTCATTCCATAACACCCCTTAATTTATTACCTTGTTACGCCCACCCACTCACTCAGTTAGTTTAAATTGCTAATACAACCCCAACCATGTCCAACTCTAGACTCCGCCCACTGGCCACACCCACCTCCTTCTCCAGCATCCTGCTGTCCCTCTGCAGCCGCATGATCTGAGCATGCCTCTTCTCTCTCACAGCTTCCACGCCCACTTCCTCACTCTCTCCTATCCCCAGGCGGTCCCTCAACGCCTCGTTCTCCTCACTGAACCTGTTTAACTCGTTCTCCAGCTCGTTGACATGCTGAGTCAGCTCAGCTATATCTCTGAAGTAGAGGAAATAAAAAAATTAATTAAACTGAATCTTGTAATAGTGAGAGTGCAGTGCCTCGAAATCCCGCAGATTCCCCATGCACTGCACTCTCATTTATTAGACCAGAAGGATACACAAAAACTGTCCTACAGAGATGGAACTGAAGTAGCTAGCTAACGAGTATATACCCAATATTGTGACCCCGAGCACTACGACATAATCCTCCATCACAAATACAGCGCACTCGCTAAAGGTACATGGAAGAAGTATAAACAACAACAATAATAACGCACTGAATATCTGGCTAATTGATGTGAAAATAATCCTGGCATCTCCAGCTAGTGAAGCACAGTGTGAGCTCCAATTCAGAGTCGTGGACTTAACACTTTCTCTCTTAGCTAACAAACCGGCCATTCTTCAGTATCACCCTGTCTGCTTACTGTGCAATATACCTTTCTCTAGATAGCTAACTTAATCAACCACACTGAGGCAATATGCAGTTCATTATACTTCTCCTCTGAAGGAATCTTGTAATGCATGCATTACGTCTACCTCGTGACATTTACACAGCCCATAGAGAAGGTGAGATACCATATTACAGACTGAGCTAAACTCAACCATCAACAGTCCTGCCCCGCGATATATCATCGAAGATATACGGCACACGTTTAATGAAGATATGCACACACATTATTACCAATTTATCAACTTTGCCTTCTGACTTCTTTGAAGTCTACCTGCTCTATAAAATGTATGACTTTATATAACTTGTTCCAAACTTACACTCGAGTATTGGTAACTGATTATGGTGGAGACAGACCACGAACCTGTCGTGATCACTGTGAAGGTTTGGTTGGTGCATGTTTGATGTATTATTAGCATAAGGTCTTATACATTTAACTCCACAGATAAACCCACGCGCACACACACACACACACATACTAACTTGTCTCTTAAGGACAGCTCCTTCTTCTTCACTTTGATCTCTCTAACTGCCTCCCGTAAGCCATAGTCTCCCTGTACGTTGAAACATTTGGAGAATAGAGTAAGAAGTTGAGAAGCTCATAAATCATGGAAGAAAAGTGCCACACCCCCTCCCTGATTGTCATAAGCTGCTCAAAGTTGGTACCGCCATTTTATAATGATAATGAAACAGTCATTGACTACATAGTTAAATAGCAAAACACTGAACCAATTAAGTGTGTGTGTGTTAAAGTTACTTTCTTCCAGATAAACCAACAACAACAGCAACAATAACAACAACAATAACAACAGCATAAAACAAAACAAGTATGGAGCCCTGTAATTATAGTTTCGTTGCACAAGGTAGTGATCACCATAGCAACTTACACGTTCGTATTCACCCAGTTTTCCGAGTGCTTGAGTCACCCTCTCATCGTTACCTTCATTCTCATCCTCAGCCTAAAATACATGACACATAACCTCTTTATTGAACAACTGCTAAACCACACCCATTTCATACCACATGCAGCTGACTGTGCATGTCAACCTAAATTAACAATTTTTGTCACCGGCATTAAATATAATTTGGTAAAGGGTTGTTGAAGTCAAAACACCTAAATAGGAAGAAAATCTGTTAGTAGCAAGTGAAATTAGTCTGATAAGAAGTGAAGTAGCCATCAAGTGCTCAAGTATAGTATCTACCCTTTACCTGTTCTCTGCGATGCACCTCCAGTGCCAAGTCCTTCTCCAATCTTGCCACTTTAGCCTGAGCGCGATCTAATTCCTAAACATGGAGGAGGAAAGGGGAGGAGCAATGGGAGGAGTAATGGGAGGAATAATGGGAGGAGTAATGGGAGGAGCAATGGGAGGAGTAATGGGAGGAGTAATGGGAGGAGTAATGGGAGGAGCAATGGGAGGAATAATGGGAGGAGCAATGGGAGGCAATGGGAGGAGTAATGGGAGGAGCAATGGGAGGAGTAATGGGAGGAGCAATGGGAGGAGCAATGGGAGGAGTAATGAGAGGAGCAATGGGAGGAGTAATGGGAGGAGTAATGGGAGGAGCAATGGGAGGAGTAATGGGAGGAGCAATGGGCGGAGTAAAATGTTTAGTTTACCAAGAGATCAGACCAGATGTCCCACTAAGTCTGGATTAGCTGCTAATTGTCTCAGCATTAGTTTAGTGTATGTTGGGCACATGGACTCTTTGAGGGTTTGGGGAGGTGGGGGGGGAGGGGGAGGGGGGGGGGGGGGAAGATTTAATTCAAAAAAATAAGTCCAAACATAAGCTGGGACTCTCCACAGAAGAGAGATTTACAACGTTGGTGGCGGGACAGACTGCAATCTGGGAGGAAACTGGAGAAGAAGACAATTACACTGTTAGCTGCAAGTCAATAGATGTTTTGGAGTAGCGACCTCCTAATTACAAACAGAGGATAATACCGAGTTCACCCTCTCTCTCCCTCTCCCCAATTAATTGTCCCCTCTCTAAAATTAAGTAACAATAATTTACACTGTCCATAGAGAAACACACTCACATCTCCTTGAGCTCACCTGTTTCATAGCGGACTTCACCAGGGCAGGGTCCCCCCGCTCCCTCATCTGTTCCATCTCCACCGCCATGCTTGAGATGTGTTGAGTGGCTTCGCCCAGCTCCCTCTGTACCGCCTCTAACTCCGCCTCCTTCTTCTCGAGTTCCTAACAACCACATAGCAATCAGCTCCAGCTCCACAATATAAAAAATAATGGATTTACGTAACCAAATGACCTTTTCCACTCATTTGGCAAACACTTGACATTTAAAAAAAATGTAAAGGAGAAACTTGATGAAGGTCATAGAATATATTGAAGCTTTTTTATATTAAAAGCTGAAATGGCAAATAAAATAATTCAGTCATTCTCGGCTGAAATAATTATTGGCGACCGAGGACACTATCAGGGGTAACTCAATTGAAAATTGGGGATATTTTTTTATACATATGTTTGGACGTACGCGAGGCATTTTTGTACTTTGACCCTCGCGTTTTTGTGTTAGTTCTGTGGTCGACCCCGTCCCAAACTTCACTAAACAGAATCCTCCGGTTTATCGATCAGTACCCTTATCACCCTAGAAATTGAAATTTTTACCATTTTGAATTCTTTTGCGGGTGCAGTTAAAACGTGAAAACTTACGGGACTTCCATTTCTATTCGAGTTAGTGGCGGTGGTAAGACAATGCGCTCTTTGTCGTGGTTATAAGCCGTACTCAACAGTATTTACTTGAAAATGCATTGTCCACTAGACTAACTGCGAAGGTAAGTCTCGTGTAGGTGTATGTCCAGTTGTGTCAAAGCATTGTGCCTTTATAGCCACTACTTAGCTAAAGAGTATCACAAGGAAAACGTTTAAATAATGTGTATCGTTTTTGTTTTTCCCCCTTCAATTCAAACAGTTGCAGCGAGTTGTTACTATGGCACTGAAATCCCTTTACCGTGTATGTGTAATTTAAAAACTCAACCTTATTTTCAGTAGCTTCAGTGTTAGAAGTCATATAAAAATAATATAGTCTTTAGGCTCGCTCGCCATTTGTGCTCAAGCACATCACTAGTAATATACAAGTATAATTTTCTCGTTCTACAGCCAATATTGTTAATTAAGACTTAACTTAGTGATGTGCTTGAGCACAAAGGGCGAGCGAGCCAGTGCACAAACGAAACACTTCAAAAGAGTCTATCAATCCATTTTTAATCTTGCTTAGATAATATTAATAGCTAAATATGTAGCCGTTATGATCATTTTATACTTTAGCTAACAAACACAGAACTCTTTCTTACCTCAATTTCCCCGAGTACTGGTATTTTCTGTAGTCTCTATACAAGTCATTCTGACTATCTGAATTATCAGTATCTTTTCACAACAAGCGCTCATAGCTACTAAAAAAAAGCCGAACTTTTTAAAATATGTCTGGTAAAGGGTTTCAATAACGTAGTAACCATTCGCCATAACATTTTGTGACTTGAAAAAACGAGAAGTTCTAAAGAATTACTGCACAGTGTTGAGTCTAACAGTAAGTTTTAAGACCTACGCAAGTGCATCTTGTGGGATTCAGAAACAACCTAATACGAGGGGGTAAATAATTAATTTCCTTGAATGATACGGAATCGCTAAACGAAAAGATTCTGTTTAGTGGAGGTATGGGTAGGGGTAGACCACGAAACAAACACAAAAATGCAAGGGTCAAAGTACAAAATGGCATACGTACGTCCACACATATATAAACAAACAAATATTCCCGATATTCAATTGCGTTACCCCTGAGAGTGTCTCGCTCGCTTTGCTTGCTCGCTAAGTAACTTCGGCAAGAAGTCAAAACATCGGATTAAGTTTTAATATTGGCTGTTAGAACGAGAAAATTTGCTATTATTAATACATACATATGACTCATAACTAAGATATTATATTGTATAAAACAGTTTCATTTCAGAGTGTGCGAGAGATTGTTCATCTCTTTCTCGAATCAGTTGCATATTAAAAACAAGTGTGACTGACCTTTCTGACCCCTCTGGCTGTGACTTGACCTCCATGACCTTGTGAACTTTGCAGTTGACTTTCTAGTTTCTGGATCTTCTCGCGACATTTGTTCAACTCCTTCTCCTTGACTTCCAGAGCTTGCTACAACACAGACAGACAAAGAATGGATCTGGTAGTACTCAATGCTGTTGAAATGGAGCACTGGATTATATGAAGGTGAAGGTTGGGTGAAGTATGCAGGAAGGTAGAGAAGCACATTGATTGGTGAAACACTGAGAGATGGCCGTCATACCATATTTTCACCTTACAATTTTTGCTAAAAATTAATTTGATTAAATGACATTCATTATCTCATTTGTATGTATTACATTGGATTAAATATACGTACACAAGTTAATGCACATATGTATATACATTCAAGCATGTTCACATGTACATGTTCACACATGTGCTGCTCACATATGTGTATGCCCAGCCCATACACAACCTTACCTCCCACTCTGGTGCCTTCTGAGACAAAATGCTGTATGCTTCTTCATTTTCTGCTTCCTTTTTGCCAAGCAGCAGCTGTAATTCTTGATTCTGCTGAGTCAGCACATTGCTCTGAGACTCGAGCTCATCACAGTGGGCATCAGACTGGACTAGTGCTTTCTATACAGTGTAACCATGACAACAACATAGGTCACACAGGTCAAGAGACCAACAGTTTCTTGCATTAAGAGAAAAATCACTTTATTTATACTCAGATAATGATGATCACCATAATAATAACACTGTATATAATTTTAATAATAATAATAATATTATTAATAATAATAATGATGATGATGATGATGATGACGATGATGATGATGACAACGAATAGCATACTGTAAGCAGCTACACTGTACCACTTACCTCCATCGCTTCTTTCTCATTCATGGCGGCCAGTTTGAGTTCCCTCTCCTCTACTAGCTCCTCCATCACTTGTCTCACTCCTTCTTCCAACTCTTCACGCTTGCGCAGCAACTCCTAGCAACCAAGAGAGTCAGTGAAAATTAAAATGTACAGAAAGAAAAATATGTGAAGTAAAAATAGTTTAGAATAACACGTCTCCTCCAGTCTAGCTGGAGTTGTCAGTTCAGTCAACAAGGAAAGGGTCCCACAATTCATTGAGTCTGTGGTGGGTTAGAAGTGATTTGTACTCCTACTCTAGATTTCAGGCGTATGGATTATTATTATTATTATTCAACCATTGTCCTACAACACACACAAGTTTCCCCTGAACTGTCCCCAGCCCTCACCTGCACCATGTTCTCCAGGCTCTCCATCTCTGCTGTCTTCTTCCTGAGCCTCTCCCTAAAATCCGCTTCTTTGCCTCTGCTGCGTTCCTGTCCCCTATGCCATTCCAAGGTCTTAGCATTCTCCTCCAGGTTATGTCTCACCGTTTCAAGCTCCCTCTCCAAATGGCGATAGCGCAGTCTCTCTGCTGTTGCTTTCTCCAGAAGACTCTTGTTTTCTTCCTGCTCATGAGCCAGCGATCTCTTCAGGTCTTCTCTCTCTAACTTGATATCCTCCAATTCATCTCTCAGATGACGAAGCTCCATCATTTTAGAAGGCGATATGGAATGAGATGCTTGGTCGTCTCGCAGCCTCTCTATCACGTCTTCTTTCAATCTCACTTCTTTTTCCAGACGAACCACTTGCTCGACAAGGTCCTTCTCAGCCACGCCTCCTCCACCTCCTACTCGGGCAATGAGCGAGTCATATTGGTCCTGCAGTTCCTTTACTTCTTCCTCAGCCGCTTGTACTTCGAACCCTTTCATCCTCATCACTGCTCTGATTACCATGACAACTTTCAACAATGAATTCTGATCCTGCAGTTCAGGTGGAGCTGGAAAAGGGGTGGAATTAAGAAAGTGACTGAAAGACTACAGACAAATTTTGCCTAATAAAATAACAATTGAAATCCTATTGTAATGCTCTAACTCCATGCAAACGTAGAACAACATTTACTATCAGCAATGCTTTCTACAAGTCTTTGTGGTAATTCAGACAGTATTATTGTTACCTTCTTCTGCTGATAGGGGGACGAGCTGATCACAGAAGAAAGCGTACAGGTCCTCTAGCAATGTCTCTTCCTTCTCCACATCTTGGAGCTTCGCCTGTAACACTGCTGTCCAATCCATTTTTCTAATCCCCTTCTGCCGAGTTAGCTATCCAATTTCTACTTCTGTTTACAACCTTCCAATTTGACCGCGCCACCATATCAGTCGTTACGGCGTCCTTTTACCTGAAATTGCTGCTTGACATTTGACGACTACTTACCTTAACGCCGTCGCTTTGCGCCATATACACAGCTTGGTATAAGATCACAGAACAATAAGTGGTAGATTTGACATTTTGAGTAACTATATATAATCATAGAAAGAAAGAATAACAACACTATTAAGCAACATTTTAGTTAAAACTAATCATGTTTAGTTTGTGGTAGATTTGACACTTAAACTAGTTCCAGTACCACCATAATGACCAGTAGACTTTGCTAAAGACATTCCAGACATTTCAGAGGTTCGTGTGCTACTGCCATTCCTCAAATTAGAATTATTCGTTGCATTAATGCTGATTTCTTGGACAGATATTTCCTTTGATCCAGGCTGCCTGTATTGGTTGGTGACTTCTGCCCTTTCAAATAACTCGTCATCCTTATCCAGCAAAGTGGCCCTTTCAGTAGCAGTAGTATTTCCTACATTCTGAATGGGTACGCCTCTGAACTTCTCATCCAATATTTGCCTTATCTTCTTTAACTTCTTTCTCATGCATCGACATCTTTGTAGAAAGTACCAAGACAAGTAAGAAAGCATGTACAACAAAGGCAAAAAGATTAAAATGTACTGTATAGCAAACACCAGCACAGTACTTCCATTCTCACTGCCTAAGCTAGAGGTTGTATACAAATAGAATGTCAAGGAGTTCAAAACTAGTAGATTGGTGAATATCAAAGTGTCCACATAATTGAAGATTTTGTTCTCTTGATTGTACGGCTGACATAGAGATATAAGAGCTATCATCACAACACATGCTAACTGCTGAATAATAAATTGTGTTGGCCAAGAATACGTCGCGATGTAAGCACTATTTATGGTCAGACGAAACAGGAAGTAGAGTCCAGCGAAATAACGCATGTTGTTCTTGTAGCATCCTTGGAAAGTGTCCAAAAAGAAATGAACTTTGTCCACTGGATAGAGAATTCGAAGGCAATGAAATTTAAATATGCACCATTCTATCAGTTTAAGTGGGTACACTAAGAGAATAATGGGAGTGAGGCATACCAACACAAATATACCAACAGATGGAGCAAAATAGGCATATTGATACGTTTGATTGGAAGCTTCGTATTGTCCAGCATAATAAACTTGATATGACTGACCAGATCCTTCTTCATCCACCAGTTCCTGTCTTTCCAAGATATATGAGGATGTGAGTGTAAACTTGGTGTATGAGAGAAGGATGAAAGCTGCAAATGCAGGAAGAAATGATTCAGATAGTGGCCTCGTTCTCCATATGCATAACTTGCGTAATAACCTCGACACTTTTTTACAACTGCACCACGAGCACAGTATGGTATTCAAACGTATACAAACCAAAATAAGCAATGTAATGACCAAAGGAAATATAGCGACTCCATAATCTAGAGAAAGTACGGTAAGAGTATTAAAGTTTGGACTAATACAAAGTTTTGCGACCAAGTTCTCAAAGAACTCTAAATTAAAAACACCGTACACTAACATGTAGATTCTTCTCAGAGTCTGAACTCTATGAACCTTAATGTGAAGTGGAATAGCTCCATTAGCTTGTAGGTCAAACGTAGAGGTGATGACTTGACAAAACACAATAAATCCATTCACTGGACCCGTTGTAAGGCGAATGTCAAACACAATCAAGCCAATGAAAAACAGCGTCAGTGGAACATAAACTAATGCCACATACTTAAATATGTTTGGAACGATGTCATCATTGGTACAGTTGATACAATCAAACGTGTTTGAGTTTATGACTGGTCCCGATCCGTTTTTGCATTCACCACATAACACACCCCTGCGGTTGTCGCTACACACTGTGGCAGTTAGTCCATCATTTTGCTGAGTATGAGGAAGATTGTTGTATGAAGTATTTGAAGTTTGGCAATACCCCAGCGGGCAAAGACCTACCAGAAGATTACCATTAAGCATTCCCATCCAATGCCGTTCGTTTAATCTTGCCAGTCGTGAATCAATATTGCAGTGTACTTTCCCACCAAAACTTTGACTGTCATTGCACACACACTTATCAATAGAGAAAAAAAATCCAGGAGGGCATGGCAGTAGCTTAACCATCAAATCCACTTCCCATACGCGATCACCTACTATTTCCAAGATAAGATTACTGTCTGATTGTCCTGAGCCTCTAATGGTTCCTTGATTGCCCAGAAAATATGAATCAGCTGAATCGCTTCCGTTAATTTGAGTGGCTCTGAAGACAACAGTCTGTTTGACATCTGCTTGGTAGTCATCTCTAATGTCCAAGTTTAGCGGAAAACTCCATCCTGGAATAGCTTCTATTACTGACGAATTTGATACACTTCCAGGATCAGATGATATAAAATCACTACAATTAAAATTATCATTTTCACAAACATTATCCTCACAATGGATCCAATTTTTCCAGCAAAATATGACATCCTTTGATACACTATAACCATCCCCACCAGCCCAAAAGCATGGCAGTATTGATGAAGTGTGAATGGAGTTAGTGTGGTTTCCAGTTTGATCAGAGTTGTTGATAAACCTGAAGGTAGCATTCCAGCTATTAGGACCTATAAAAGGATCAGTGTGTCGCACAAAGCAGTTTGTGCGCGTCTTTAAATTATCCATTTCCACATATCTGTTATATATAGCACCTCCCAAGTCGTGTGCTGAGTTTGACTCAAATGTTACTTCAGTAATTTTGTTGATGATAAAATAAGCAGACCCCAGAAGAGATATTGCTCCACCCCTGTAGCCCTTGTTGAAAGCAAAATGGTTGTTGCTGTCTGAGAAGTTAACGTAAGTACCTACAACAGCCAATGCAGTACCGTCATTATTGATAAATTCATTTCTTCCCTTAAAAGATGTGGGGACTTCATTGATGTAAATTATTCCTACTCCTACAGGGTGAGGATAACTATGCGACTCAAGAAATTCAGCATATGCTACAGTATTCAAAGTAAATGTGCAGTCCTGCATTGTCACATTGATCATCATTCCCTCCGTTAAAAGAGCAAATTTCTCTAAATGAACTGCAGCCCCAATCTTCCCCACATTTTCTTCAAACAAGACATCCTTCAAATTAACCACAGCTGGT
>WLWD01004484.1_pt1 | contig 29878 bp, 30 predicted proteins | sample 6712731 | NCBI WGS metagenome assembly WLWD01 (sample SAMN12718690, study PRJNA576275) | sponge metagenome | isolation source: marine sponge | host: Mycale hentscheli | place: New Zealand: South Island, Marlborough, Capsize Point | collected 2014-11-01
CACAACTCTGGACGTCTTCCCTTATCTAAGATATTGCTCTACTTGAAAGGGTTCGATGTAAAGCTGCAAAGTATATTTTGAACGATTTCACTTCCACCAACTACAAAGCAAGAGTCTTATCTTTAATTATGATACTACTACAACCTTTTGGATGCACTATTTATATATTGTCGAACGTTTAAAACACTCCTCTGACTCTTTCAACATTTTTGACTGTATCACATTCACTTCTGGAAACACATGTTCTTCTACTACTGCATAAAAGTTAAAAACAAAACACTCTCGCACATCAAGATCACCACATCAGTATTTCCATAGAATTATTTTCTGTTAGGAATGCACTTGCACCAATTGATATCTCTGGTTCTCTCTTGTTGTTCTTACTTTCCCACTGAACTAACATTGAGAGTTATTACAACCATATTTACGCGACTCACTGCCCCCAATTACCAACCATGAAGGAATGTCTATTAATATCCAAAGAACAAGCTATTCGCTCCAGCTCTAATAGCACGTACATGTACTAGTGTGGATTAAGTATTATTAAGGGCATAAATGAAGGAGGGGGGGAGAGAGAGAGAAACTGTCCTGACAATGTCATTCTGAGTATTGTTATGTTGCATGAAGGGCTTGTGTGTTATGTGCATGATTTTGTTTTGAGGTTTCCAGTGTATTTTGTGTAAATGTGCGTGGGTGCGTTTTAGTTTATGTACGGTGTAAATATTTGTTGGCTTGTTGTACGTGTGTATTCCTTATTCATTCAGTTCCAAGCATCGATCAGCTGTCCTTAGCCTCCACATGGCCACACCGGAGATGTTAGTGTCGTCGTGTCAGGACAAACATGTTCGTGTCATGGACCTGCGCACGCCTGTTACCGTGACGGCCTACCATCGCACCCACCGACGCTCCGTCCTGTGCGTCTCCGCCTCCTCGAACTATGTCTTCTCCGGCGGGGAGGATAGACTCCTGTGCGTGTGGGACATTAGGAAGACAGCTGTACTGGACCAGATTACGGTAAGGATGGAAGTGGGTGTGGCATCAAGAGTGTATGGAAACCAAAGGTGGGGTTGGTGTTGAAGAGTTACGTGATTTGTCTGGTGCCTTTTCCTGTTTGTATTATTTGAAGAATAATGCAATTCTTATATTCGTGCCCTGTCTAAGTCTATTAGATATTATGTACAATAATATCAACAACAAAAAAATTCTCGTTCTAACAGCCAATATTGTTAATTAAAACTTAACCCGACGGTTCGACTTTGCCGAAGTCCTCTTCTGGGGTCAACTGAGGTCGAACTTTCCGTGGTGTATGCAAGAGGACTTCGGCAAGAAGTCGAAACGTCGGGTTAAGTTTTAATTAACAATAGTGGCTGTTAGAACAAGAAAAAAATTGCTATTATAATTATTTCAGCTGAGAATGACTGAATCATTGAAGTGTTTTTTTTTTGTTTTGTTTTTTGTTGTTGTTCTTTTTTCTTTCTTTTTTTTCAAATTTGTTTGTCCAGATGCCGGGAATCATCCCATCCCTTCATCTGGACCACGGTATGTTAAGTGTGGCTACCTCCAGACAAGCAGACCAAGAGAAGATACCTGAAGTTTATCTTTATGACATATCTAAAGGTTTACTTCAAGAAATTGGGGTGAGTGTTGATGTTAGTAGACCAATGATAGAGGACTACTATGTATCAGCATTGCGGAGGGGGAGGAGCTATTATGTGCCCATACTGTTGGGGTTTATTTTGAGCCTTACACAGCATATATATATATATATATTATATATAAGAATGGGATACTTGGTATAAAAGTTGTTAGTAAGAACTAATGGGGACAAACAGGTTTGTGTGTACATTAGTGTTATGTAATTAGTATTGAATTGAACTTCTGTTTTAGTTACATAGTATGTGCATTGGTTGCTCTGTTTGTTGTTGGGTGTACAATAGTAAGTGTACATAACTGAAGTCCCTTTTCATAGCATCTTCTTTAATTGGGGTAATGTGGTTCTATTTTAGAAGAAGTGTAGCTCAATTTCAGTTTACAGCATATGATCAGTACGAGACCCAAGATCCTCAAGTTGGTCAGTTGCAATCAAGTGTTGGAATTACGTACCAGAGAGTGCCTTATTCTGTTGTAAAAAACTAAAAGTAGTCAAAGTGATTAGTTTTAGTAAAATTACATTAGTTGGCGGCTGTTGATTGACTGGTCCCATTTTTAGCTGTACTGAAATTGAAAATTGTCTAAAACCTGTACTCACACACAAAAGAAAACCCTGGCATTAGTGTTGCAGTATTGGGTGTAAATTTACTTAAGAAGTCTGTGTATATTTCTGTGTTGTGTTTTGCTTGCAGAGTTTTAACACGGGTCACTCGCGTGCTCTCACTCAAGTGGTCCACTCTCTCGCTATGATAGCCACTGCCTCAAAGGACGGCACAGTACGCCTCCACAACACCGACCTGTCTGGGCCACGCCTACTGACCTGTCTCCAGCAGCAAGATAGAGGGGGTGAGGTGACAAGTCTGGACTATTACAAGAGCACGTTGGCGATACCGCACGACAGAGTTGTGGAGGTGTGGTCTGATATGTGATGGCTGGTGCATAAGAACTGGCACGGGATTCATAAGTTGTTGGGGAGGTGTGGTCTTCCCACTGTGATGTCATCGCTCTGTAGCCACAATCAGTGGATGTAGCATTTCCCATCAATTCCTGTCTTTGTTGGTGCTAAAGACTATTAATGTATTTTTTGTAAGTAGTTATATTTTACATTATGAAATATGTTGAAACGGGTAATGGTCGTCGTGAAATATGTTGAAACGGGTAATGGTCGTCGAAGGTGTTACTACTTGGCACTAACTTTAGCGGGTATTTATAGGTGATACTTTACATAGGTGATACTTTACCACCTTGAGTAGGTGTTTTCAGTAGTATCGAGAAAAGGCGGAAAATTCAGTTTCAAAAAGGTCTGGCTGACTGGTATGGTAGCACTTTAACTCTCTGGCTATGATATCCCATGGATAAGGAAAATACAGACCACCCTGGTTCAGGAAACGACGGGGATGGCGAGGACGAGTCCAGTTCTTTCGAAGACCTCAGTAACGAGCCTGTCGACGACTCGGAAGCAAAAAAACCCAGTCCAAAGAAAGTTCTAGATGCCCGGATCAACTTCAACAAGTTCAAAATCCACGTTCTAACGTGGAACATAGCTTCTGCGGAGCTCTCTACTCATGACATCGAGAGCCTATTCGTCCCCCAGGAAAGCTTCATAACAAATCTTCTGGAAGATGTAGATTTGCTGGTGATAGGTCTCCAAGAAGCTTACCCCAGCGTACAAAGTGCAGTTCAAGCCAATGTACCATTCATAGGAAAGGACCCTCTAGTGGAACTGTTTTCCCTGGTGTTGAGCTCCAGAGGTTTTGCCAGGCTTGCAGCCAGTAGGCTGCTTGGCATCGTCACCATGGTATTTGTACAGAGACCGATACTGTGCTATATTCACAACGTGGAAACCAACACCACCAAAACTGGCGTGGGCGGGATGCTAGGCAACAAAGGAGCTTCAAGTGTTCACTTCTCCTTGAGCGATGTGTCGCTGTGCTTTCTAAATTGCCACCTTGTGCCCCATCCTGAAAACAATGCTCGCCGGCTGGAGGAACTTGGTGGCATATTTTTGGACCAAAAGTTCTCAACCGTACCATTTAACCTAGTTGATCATGACGTGCTGATATTATTAGGGGACCTTAACTTCCGCCTTGAGGGGCAGGTCATGGAAGAAGTGGTGGACGTTGTGAAACATGGGAAGTGGCAAGACCTGTTGAGATTTGATCAGCTCAGACTCGAACAGTCCAAAGGTCTAGACTTATCCTCCAAGCTGGACATGTTCATGGAAATGCCTATCACCTTTCAACCCTCGTACAAATACGAAGTTGGGACGGACGTATTCGATGGCGGACCAAAGAGGCGAGCCCCGGCATGGTGTGATCGAATCCTGTGGCGGACGCACGAGAGACGGTTGCCCAAGATGACAGACCCTGACCCTAGACCTGTCCTCCAGTACCACTACTATAACGTTCACATGCAGCCTAGAGTGAGCGACCACAAGGCCGTGTGTGCTGGCATGGCCATCAACGTCTCTCTGGAAGACCAAGTCCCACTGGTGGTATTTAACGTCATGCATGACTGGAGAGCAAGAAAGTCTGGTACGGTAGCCTTCGAGATGACCAAGGGAAGCGAAGTTTCCATGTGGGACTGGATTGGTCTGTTTCCGGATGATTTCATCAATGTAGACAAGGATTACGTGTCGTGGGTCTACACGCCGGCTAAATCCAAGTTCCTGATGAAAGGGAATGAGTATGTGAAACCTCTCCAACCAGATCAGGTTCCTGAGTCTGGCAGATACATGTTGGTGTACAAGTCGTATAGCTACGGCAGAGTGATCGGGATGAGCCCGATATTCCGCATTCAGTAAATATTATAACTCTTCAGACGTCACTGGTGGGGCAAACAGGCAAACTACTTGGAGTTTTTAGAACTTTTTTTTATCAACCACTTTTGGTGCACTTTTCATCTGATAAACTGATCAGTTTTTATTACTGTAGTAATTTTATCAAAATATAATCTACACTGATAATATCAACAGTTACGCAGATATCATCTAGAAAAGTGGTATCTATTGTTGACAAGGATAATATACATGTACAGTGTAGCAATTTATTTTGTTTGACGACTGAATAGGTAAATGATCGTCAAAATGTCTCTGACTATCCTTTACCTTACGTAGACTCGGCTGGTCTAGTGTAAAGTGATCCCACCCAGTGCCCTTCCTCTCCAGAGTACACCTGGCCGGCCCTGACTTCTTATCTTATGAAGTTGCCAAAGACTGTGAGGTTAACCTTATATGGCCACACTCGCGGATTTCCTCATTCCTTTTCTAATTAGAGCTTGGAATGAAGCCAATACCGACTATTTGGTAGTTTCTCCGGCACTTTCCACTTTCACTTGAGCTACTCTTGGCGTGAATTTCAGCTGTAAAAGTCTACCTATAGAATGGCTGTGACTAACCGAGCTGAGAAGAGCGGCATTAATGCCGACATGAAGAAGAAGGTACGTGTCATTAAGTACTTTTCTGAAAGTATGCAACTCCTGCAAATTAGAAGTAATCCACTGGGATACAAAACAAACAAGCCTAATAAGGATAAGTAGAAACAGTCTTGCATTAGTATTAAGCTATACTTTATTCTTTTTTATCTGGTAGCTATTGTAGTTTTTCTTTCATGGTTAGGCTAGCTATACCAAACTGATTTTAACAGTCTCCAATGAACTGAGTCAGTTTATTGGATTAAAAAAAAAGAGAAAAATAATCTAAATTTTAGTCAAGAAGAGAACTACCAATGAGAGAACAACTTTAAAACCTTACTTGAACCGGGTTTTGAAGACTATAGCTACTATTAATGAAATAATCGCTTCTGAATACATTATTTTTAATCAATTTTATGTGGCCTTAGCTTGACAGTGATTATGATAAGAGTCAAGAAGAGAAGGCGCGGGAATGGATGGAAGGCATTACTGGTGAACCATTAGAAGGAGAATTTTATCCAGCACTTCAAGATGGATCTTATCTCTGCAAGCTGTTTAATAAGCTGTTTCCATCAAGTGAAGGAGAAAATCCTATTATACCTGCGAAACACACTAAGAAAGTCACTGGATCTTCAGCGATGGTAAATTATTTTATAGTTTATTTTGTTGAAAACACAATGGGTATGCATCAATTGGGTTAAAATTTTCATCCTGTTGCTAATGACCAGCTCTCGGTGAAGTGGAATTCTACAAATTTTCAAATAATGTTCGTTTTTAGATGATTTTTTTTTTTTTTTTTTTTTTGGCAATTACATTTTTTTTTCCCCTTCTAAAGGGGACGACTGAAATAGAAGGTGCAAAAGAATCATCAATTGTCCATTGATTCCATTTGTTAGACTTATAGAAAGTTATAGGAGATCCTCAGGACATACGGTTTATTATGCATTTCTATATAATCTGTTCACCTTATCTTCTTTTTTTTTTTTTTTTTTTTTTCTTTTTTTCTTTTTTCCCCAGTAAATGCCAAAATTGTTGATATATTTGAGAATTCTTGACAGCTGTCAGAAGTTTGGCAATGGGACGAGAAGGACTTGTTCGTGACCCTATACCTGCAGGAGTTTCCGAACAAGAACTGAGGTGTGTGTTTGTGTGTGTGTGTTTGTTTGCCTTTGTTTGTGTGTGTGTTTTTTTTTCCTTTGTTTTGTGTGGTTGTGTTTTCCTGTGTTGTGTGTGGTTAGTTTTTTTTTTTGTGTGTGTTAGTTTTGTATGTGTGTGCCTAATTGTTATGTATTCCCAAGGCACACAGTGCCAGTCTTTATTGATTAGGACTGCCTTTGTAATGAGTGTTTTATTCGGGGGAGTGATTGGGCTACATGACAGGAAGCTGCTTTTGATTGACTTTCCTACTTTTTCACCCCGTGGTAGTGGACCGGTTTATGATATGGATGATTGTTTAATTATGAATTGTGATGATGATGAGACTATACGGTGGTTGATTATGTGGGTGGTGATTATGACGATGATATGATGGTGATGATGTGGTATGGTGACTACAATAATTATGGGTTATTGAGTTCGAGCCTGGTGGCCGAAAGCCAGTGTTGGCCCTGGGTTCGATTCCCGGCGACAACCTATATTTTTTCATATTTATTTTTTTCCCTTTGCTTTTTTCCAGACCCCTTTAGGTGAGAAAGTTTCTATCTAGTTTGTATGAAGGGTCAGAACTTGATAACTTGACAAATAATAAAGTTTTAGTATGCCTAGGATAAGGAGTGGTTTGTTTCAACCTGGTTGGTTTCCTGGATCATGTTTTCACATCCTGTAGCTTGTTTTGGTTTGGAGGAATGCCAGGTGGGCGAGATTCAAGCTCCAATTGTAGTGTGGCATTTAATTTCTAATTGCTCAATACGAAGATAAGGTGCACTATTTAGAATGATATGACATACTATAACTAGTCACTAAGATTTTTCCCCTCCCTTTTGGGGTGGTTTTTCTTTTATTTACTGTAGGGACATCCACAGTTACAGTACGTAATCACATGCCTATCACTCTGTTACAGTATGAACATATTAGCATGCCAGAAACATACTTGGCAGCTTCTCTCACATCTCTCACAGCAAAAGTGTAACCATTATTGACCCCCACAGTTGCTGCATGTGTGGGACCAACCGCGTTGTAGTATTAATTTTTCCTTCATTTTCTATCTTCATGAAGTTTACATGATATTAAAGTGTAGATTTTGGTTGTATCAGGTTTGATATGTGCTTTTTTCTTTGCTTTTTTTTTACCTGTGTTAAAAGGAAGATTAATTTTTAAGTATTTATTACTTTAAATGGACTACTGAACGTCTGGTTTAGTTAAATTCACAAAGTTTTAGAAAATGGAGTGACATCAAATCAAATTATGGGGCAAACCAGACTCGAGTAACATTTAAGATGCTTGTTTCAATATAACTCAGAAATCAGGTGCTATAGTTGATATTATATATATATTATAGATTATAATACTTATTGCATGTGTCAGCGTTCAATTTGTAGGACATTTCAAGAGCATACTAATGTTATAAATATAAAATATGTGTGTGTGTGTATTTATTTCATTTATGCGTTATCTTTATAATAGGTACTGTCAGGTATCTTTAATCTTGGACGTCACATGCAGAAGGTCAAGCCAGATGACCCTAGCCTTCCCGTCTTGGGGCCGAAGGAGGCACAACAAAATCCAAGATTTCACGATGAGAAGAAGACCAAAGAAGGCAGAGTGATCTCCTCCATGCAGATGGGCACCAACATGGTGGCGAGTCAGCAAGGCATGACTCCGTACGGAGCTGGCCGGCAGATTTATGACCCTAAAAATAATATATAGTGAAACTCATTCGTGCCATTTAGCTAAGCCGAGATCCCTAAACTATCTACTTACTTCCTGCCAAACCACTGCTGTGTTAGTAGGACTGTTGAATTGAGTCTGCTTAGAATATATAGTCATTTTCTTCTTTTTCATTTTTTTTGTTTTTGTTTTTTTGTTGTTTTTTTGTTAAATTATTTTGTTGATTTCTTGATCCAATTTACAACTTTGTGGATACATACAGAAAAAGCAATATTATTAAAGATATGCAATGTACCTGCAGACATGACCGGGATAAGATGAAAGTAATAATAATAACTAATAATAATAGCAAATTTTCTTGTTCTAACAACCAATATTATGTCAACTGAAATTTAACTAGACGTTTTGACTTCAGTTTAAGTTTTAATTAACAAATTATTGGCTGTGATATTATTACAATTGTTGTTTTATATCTAGTAAAAAAAAATTTTTTCTCAGGATAAAAAAAGTAATAATAATAGTAATAATAGTAATTATTATAATTTCGTAACGAACAATAACAATTGAAGATGTTTAAAAAAAATTATGGTGAAGTCTACTACTAAACTAATTAAGTGAAGAGTCAGTAATTATATATATTTATTACTGTACTTGCATCATGGAATGTAGATGCTAGTCATATCCATGCTAGATGCCCTTCAGGCATTGATCAAACCTTTGCATTGACTGGAGTTGCACAGAGGAAGACATACCAACTAATTTCTTCATGCAAGCCATCCCTTGGTGAGTGTGTGTGTGTGCAGCATTTTAGAAATTCTTGCTGTTGAAATTCATGGACAGGCATGCTCAGTTGAACTGTTCAATGTGGCATTGCTTTTGATGATTACAGTCTGATTATTGAAACTGTTTGGCTAATGAAGTAGAACTGCTGAACTGTAAACTATTTGGTGCCAGGGCTGTTACTTCACAAATCAGAGGTAGTTTGCTTCAAGAGGATATAAGCAATATAATTATACATTTTCTATTGAAGGGAAGAAGTGTAAAGTTCACTAAATAGAGGAAATGTGCTCATTAGGGAGTTCACTATCCAAGGCTATCCACTGATAAGAATTCCATGAAAAATAGAATTTACCAAGGTATTGGGACACACGGATTTATTATCATCCTACCGAAGTTTCATTCAATGCTATGTATATTACAATTACTCCTTGGAATCAAATAAACACACAAATGACAGAGATGAAATCATATAATGTATTATATGTGACAAGATTTGCAAAAAGGGACCTTATCGCGCAAAAATTTTTTTTCGAGTTATTGGTACCACATTATAGCTCTATTTTAGAGCAACAAAATGAGCTATAAATTATACTTTAGCGTCGTCTAACGGCCAAACTATAAGCGTTTACTTTAGCGTACGCGGTACATTCAGCAAAACATTTTTTTTAGTAAATCGCGTCGCAGTTCCGGGCACGGTCGGCCGCCATTGCGTAGGGTGTTTTCTAGCGGTTAATTCTCGATGTTCCCGATAGAATTAAGCCTCCAAACTTCGCCCAAAGGTAAAAATAGTGTCATATATATAATTTATTTATAAGAATATAAAAAGTAAAAAGTCGACCCTGGCGTCGTTTTTTGGCTATAACTCAAAATCACTTTATGCGCGATAAGGTCCCTTTTCGCAAATTCGGTCACATATATACCACAGAAAAGACAATGACTGGAGAGTCATGCAAGGCCAACACGCAACTACACACAGTGAACAAGACTGTACTGGTGCATGAAGCAATTCATAAGTGAATGTATAATATATAAGAAATGCTGTAGCCTTTGAGTTACTCTGTTGAGTAGTGCAGTAGATGGCCCTGTGATGTGTGGCTGGCCTTGCTTCTTGCTTATCGAGCATTTCTCTCTGACTTCTCTAGAAAGTGTTTTGTGAATGGTGAAGCTTTGGAGAGTAGATAAAATGAAGGAGTTCCACCACCCACAACATATCTGCAAGCACACACACGCATGCACACACACATGCACACACACACATCATTGTGTGAACTACCACACGAGTCACGTAGATGTGCATAATTCAAATCTTACTCTCCTCACAACTACACATGTATGCAATTAATCAGCTCTAATTCCTAAACCTCACATTGTATCAATGCAACTTGCACATAACATGAAAGGGGAGTGGCCTAAATGGTATTTTCACATGATATAAATATTCCAACCTCTCCTACGTATTCTACCTCACCCTTCAGTAGCAATGGCCGCCCCTAGAGTGCTCTCACTTTTCACCGCCACTAGTCTACTAGTATAGCCATCTTCAAAATAAACCTAAACACACAACAACAATAAACATGCTTGCTCATCTATGCACACACACACACACACACACACACACACACACACACACACACACATACGTGTATGCACTTGATAACATATAACCTCAAAATTGAATGTCAAAGAAACTCGCAAATAAACTATGAATGGAATGAGGCGGAGCTTAACTTATTATTATTCCTAATAACGGCTAGTTCACAAGTTCACATAGTGACCGTACAAACACAAACACACAGGATGAATGAGGCATACGTACATATATCCCATGATTGAGGCGATACAGCCTGACTCACCTGTATATTGCTTGGCATATAGCGGCCATCTCTATCCCAGGATGGATGGTCTCCGCCTCCAAACATCACTTCCAGGTGATCTATAAACCTACAGGCACGCAAACAATAGCACAACAGATAGAGGATTCCAATACAACAGATAGAGGATTCCAATACAACAGATAGAGGATTCCAATACAACAGATAGAGGATTCCAATACAACACAACATGTCCAAGATGAGCAGATACAGACAGATATAGACTAATGGTGATGATGAGACACATTCGACCTCAAGTAGCACAGAAGTGCTCAATACATAATACTAAAACTAAAGCACTTCATATAATGTAATGAATAAACCACATACATGTGTATGTAGCACTTGAAGAAGATGAAGTGGGAAACGGCAGGTCTAGTGTAGCGTGCTGAGGTTACCGACGAGGAATGGCGGGAGAATTAGTTTAGTGGGCGTGTCCGCGCACGCCCACGGAAGAGGGTATAAAAGGAACGAGCGCGTGTAGTGTGCGTCATTCAGAGTAAAAAGGAAAAGTGAGAAGCATGGACGAGTGTAAAAGTAAAGAGGGCCATCACGGCTAGGAGGAAATGCCAGCTCCGGCAAAGAAGGCTAGGAGGGAGACGGGTAGACCTGGAGAGGGTAGCAGCGGAAGGCTTTCTAGGCTATGTGATGATGATAGGAGCCTCTTGGCGTCTCTGGCTGAGCGGTTGGGAAAGTTGGAAGAAGGAATGGCCGCTAGGAGCCGGGAAAAAGAGACACCAGAAGATGGTATGTGGAAAAAGGGTGGTAGTAAAACGAGAGGGTGTGAGGGTAAATAATTAAAAAAAAAAAAGTAAATAAATAAATAAAAATAATAATAATAATAATATTGTAGTCAAGGACGTGGGTAATTAAATGGAAAGCTGAAACAAACGTTCCTGACTCTCACCTCCGCACTGGTGGTACGTGACAACCCGAGGTCAGTGGGCTTTGTGAGAGCATCCAGAGGGAGGATCAATATGTTAGTTAGGGTAGGGTCCAGAGGGTCTAGTGGAAGAGGGCAGCTGGGATCGAGTACATACAAGCAAAGTGCGTGTGAGCTCGACAGGTGCCAGGGCACATAAAGAGACCAGGAAGAAGGACACCGGTGACTGTGAGAGGAGGGCACACAAAGGGTGTGTTGGCTCAAAGGGTGTCAGGGCACATAGTTGTGTAAAGACACTAGGTGGGTCGAGAATGAATACGCAAGGCGTATGGGTCTCGTGTGGTGTCAATATAGTGTATGTGTGAGTAATGGGGCGTGAGGGGGTCGAGCTGGGATACACGCGAGAGGCGTGGGGCTCGATCAGTGCCAGGCACACAAGAAAGAGGGGGACTATGTTAGCAAAGGGTGCCTAGGTGTTGCACGGAAAAGCTTCAAAAAGAGAGAGAGAGACACACGCAAAGGGCGTGTGGGGAGCAAGAGTGCAACCGTTAATGGCACAGGGCTAGATAGTAAGAGAAGTGGGAGGGAGTGACACTTTAACGGGAACACGGGTGGACATGTCTTATGTCAGGTGTGTTCGTAATGTGTCTGTAGAAGAATTTGCCAGGTAGGCGGGGCCAAGGAGGCATGTGAAGGAGAGAGTGTACAACAGGGTCGGTTGCTTCAAAAGTTGCGCGACAGTGTGAGCGAGGAGACGGTGGACAAGAAAAAAGACAAAAAGGCACAGAAGGCCGTGCACCTGGTCGAAAACTTGCCACCGTTACCAGCTAAGCTGGTGGAGATGATCCAGGAGGGATCATTTGTGGATTTCTCGTGGTTCCCGGTCCTGGAAGATGGCCCCAGTGACGGGGAGTGGAGGAATTACGCGAGTGAATCCGGAGAAGGAGGTCCCAGTGGAGTTGGGACAGGTAAAAAAAGGAAGCTCTGGAATGAGGTACCAGATGTATCCTGGTGGGGTACATGCTTCTCACTGTTCCGGATGGCCCCGTCTCTCCCCCAACGTGGCCCACTCGGAATCCATCCCGAATTCCTCTCACTAGGAACTCCACCCACCGTCTATCCGGGTGTCCCCCCAGTTCCTCCTCCCATTTCTGCCATACCAATGGAGTCACCACACCTTCCGCCCCCGGCAGCTCCTTGCTATCCGGACCCTCTGAGGCCCCCTCCAGCTACAATAGCTGGTTAGTGAACCGGTACCCTGCAAAAGCCAACACACCATGTTACTGCTTTGCCCGTACCATCACTTTCCCCCCAACTATGTGTGTGCATATGTAACTACCCTGGACTACCCTGTGTGCGCATGTATGTAATCACCCTACCCGCCCAATTACTCAGTCGGTTAACGCCTACCCCATGACCCAATTAACGCTACCCTTTAACGCCATACCCACCCTTGTCAACTGATATTGTTTCACAATCTCGTCTCTCATAACACATTTCAACAATATGTACAAATTTGGTGAATGACCACGTCCTCTGTGCACACTGACAATGAATGACATAATGTTCTCCCTTCATTCCACCTCACTTTTCCCCCGCCTTTTGCCGGCACTGAGGCAGTGGGTGGTCGCCTCCATACTGTGAGCACACGTGTGCGAACTTGCACTGCGCCCCAAACGAGCACGACCCGTTCGCCTTATTAAATCGGAAGCAAGCTCCTTTCTTTCTTGCTTCGTATCTCTTTTGCGGCGGTCCTCCACCACTATACGGTTGCTTGCCCCCTTGCTGGGCATTATACACAATGTCCAAGGTGAGATTCACTTTTGTCGGCGCCAGAAGGGGAGAGCGTCAACGATGGCATCGCTAGAGAGCTGGCAAGTGTGGCGTACACCTCGGTAGATGAGGTAGTAAGAAGGGTAATGCAACTGGGTAAAGAGGCAGAGATTGCCAAGGCCGATGTGAAGGCGGCATATAGAAATGCCCCGGTACATCCCAGGGACAGGTGGTTGTTAGGTATGAAATGGAGGGGAGAAACGCTCGTAGATGGAACGCTCCCATTTGGTTTGAGATCAGCGCCGTTGTTGTTCACGGCGCTTAGGGACGCGATCCAATGGATTGCAGGAAAGAAAGGGGCAGAATGGCTGCGCCACAATGTAGATGATTTTGTGATGGTTGGTAGAGGAGGCACTGGCGAGTGCACCAGAGCAATGGCCGCACTCAAGGAAACGTGTCACATACTGGGGATGCCCCTGGACGATGCAAAAGAGGAGGGTCCAGCAGAGGTGGTGACATTCTTGGGCATAGAGTTAGACACGAATAACATGGAAATAAGGTTGCCCCGGGAGAAGCTTACTGAGCTTAGGACCACGGTTAAGAGGTGGAGGGGCATGAAGAGTTGTAGAAAAAGGGATCTACAGTCTATAGTGGGGTCGCTTAACCACGCCTGCAAGGCAATAAGGGCAATAAGGGAAGGCAGAGCGTTTAAGCGCAGGTTACAAGACCTTATCGCTAGCGTAGATAAGGAGGACAGGCGAGTGAGATTAAACGTAGAAGCCAGGGGGGGGGCTTGGGTGGGGCGGTTGATGGGGCAGAGCAACAGCAAGGGGTGTTAAGAGGTGTTGCTAGGCACGCCCTCCGGCAGTAAAGGCCAAGGGGCGTGGCCCATCCAAGGCCCAGGGCAGAAGCCAGCGCGCGTAAGACTCGAGCGCGCGCCTCCCGCACACACGGCTGGTAACAGAGTTAAAGGAAAAAGAATACTGAACAAGAGTAACGAAATATGTTTAACACGAACGCCCGAGTAGGTAACAATGCAAGTAGTGATATATAAAACTTAGGTATGTGTATGTATGTACATAGGGAATGCTGGACTGCAAAGAAAGCAGTAGTGAACAAGTCAGCTTCACACCTAGCATAACAAGATCAATCACAGCTGACGTAGCGGGCAGTCAATCGGACAGAACTATCACTACATGTAATTGCGTACATGTATAGTATAGTAGTAATAGTGCAGCAACTAACACTTTTTGTTTCATCTTCATTCTGCATTATCTACCACTAGTACGTATAATGTGACGTACCTGCTCTTCTCATGGAAGGCTGAGATGAGGTCCGTCTGCCCATGCTCAGGGTAGAAGAACATGACAGGCCACACAAGATGGCCGTCAGGGTCAAAGTGTACCTTCTCACCAGAAGGATGTGAACCATCCAGCACCAGTTCACTGGTGGGCGTGGCTTCATCTTCATCACTACCCATAGAGAGAGAAGTTGCCAGCTCAATATGACGACTCTAGACACAAGCAAAACAAACAAACAAACAAACAAACAAAAACATGTACAAGAAATATTTAATTACAGGGAGACTCCGTTATCCAAACTTCAATTACCAGACCACTTCAGTAAATCGAACACTAAAAACCTAATAGTAGCATGGGCAATGAGGAAGAATTGCTTGACCACACCCCTTCATTAGTCCTAGCATTCAGTAATCAGAAATCCCTCGGTCTCAAGGTGTTCAGATAACTAAAGCTTTACTGTATCCACCTGTCAGAATAAAGATAAATTGGCGGCAATGTGTCAATCAATGAAATGACAATCATGAATGTAATCCTTAGTCCCTGAGGAAATTGCTTTATTTCGTGTCATTACTCCACACACTGTAGTTGCAGTGAAGATCGTGTGCTGGTAAAATTACTATAACAGAAAGTGAGAGAGCAAGCCATTGAACAATCTCATACATCTACAGCTACTAACTCCAAGAACAACACGACTAGTTGTAGACCACTCCAACATGTACACACCAAACTTGTCTATTGCACAGCCTAATCACGAAAATAAAAAATGCTTATTGGGGAGTTGTGAAGCTGTACAGTTCAAGATCCAGACATGTCACCTGGTCTTACTCCAGTGGTATATAAAGTAGATTAAGTAATAGTTAACCCATGGCACAGAGGGATTACTGTTGATAATTGTATCGATCCCGAGGGAGAAGCTCGAGGGAGAAGCTCGAGGGTGAGGAGGGAGTTATCGGACAATAATGCCATGGGATCCTATTTTATACCACAGTTTCACTACTTTTTCACTAACTCATTGACAAGCGAGAATTTTTGTGAGGAAATAATGGAATGTATTAATGGAGATACCGATATCCACCGCATACAAATGCAACTTTAGTTCCTACTGCTTCCTCTAGTTCTTCTGCTGTAGTTCCATCTTCCTCATCATCTACTACAGCTGCCATTGTTGGCAGGCAGTGAGAGAGCAAATACCAACCATACATAGTTTGAGAGCTACCTCCGCTACTGAAATGTTTGATGCGGGGGTTCCGCAGAAAATAATACAGAAGAGAACAGGGCACAAATCACTGGAAGCTTTGTGTAATTATGAAAGACAAAATTAAAACAACATCAAGAAGTCTCAAACGCTTTCAGCAACTCAAATGACCAGTATAAGATGCACAAATACCAATTGGGCCAGCATTCACAATCGTCAAGCACCACTGTTCCTGGCATTATATCTTTCAGTAATTTACACAGTTGCACTACCAACATTACCACTATTGCAACTTCTTCTAATACCCACCTAACTGAAAAAGAGTTTGAACACTTTGTCTTGTCTTATCCATGAACACTGAATACTAAAAATAGCCTTTTATTGTTTGTTGTTGTTGTTTATATATGCATATGTGTGTATTTATGCCATTGTTTTGTTTACTTAAGTGGAAAAGATGGAATGTAGCTAGCTAGCCACATAATGCAGCCAACTCGCTAAACTTTAAAATTAGCATTTATAATCCATGGTCGTTACCGCAGCAACCATGGTATACATACATAATTACCATTAAGACTCCTTCCTCTATGAATGCACTGGGTACGTACGTAAGCACAAGCACATACATAACTAAAGTTACATATTCTCACAACCAGTCACATAATAAACATCTTACAAGCTGTATCATTTGAACAAGTCTAAAGTTGTTCTTTAGAATTGTAATATTTCAAACTTGTCTGAGAGACTAGGCATGCAATAACTTTCTATTACGCCAGAAAAATATAACAGAAACTCCTACTCCAAAATAATAACTGCATTTTTCTGGAATCACGTAAGGATACGCTAACATACATGTACATACACATTTCACACGTATGTTGGTATGTATATCCACATGTATGTATGTAAGGATGATGGTGAAAGTGATGAAGCACTAATCTAATAACAACAGATTAGTTCCCTAGTAGTTTCAAAAATACAAATATGTAAAAATAACAAAACATGAAATGAGAATGTTGTGATGAAGTTAACAGAATACATTACTACAAAAATTGTTAAGATAGAGTAGGATAACTTCATCCTCACTGGTCTATTATTAAACACAACGTGGAAATGTATCCACCTGTAGATAAAGGTCATGACCAAGCTCAATCGATCAGCTAGTGGTTGAAATTGCAGCTACCAAGTCTGCCTGGATCCTTGACACCTTGTGTTGGTGTTAATAGGTTATCTCTTCTAATAATGGGGTTCGGTAAAGGGTTTTGAGCTATCGCAGCCATAATCCTCAATGTGGTAAGGTATGGCTAAGCAATGGACTTAAGCAAGCATGGCAACATGGTAAAGCATGGCAACTTTATAAAAATGGGCATTGTATAAATTGTAGGAAAAAGTACACGGAACTTACCACACATAATGTACAATACTGTACAGATATGCAGAATTTTATCTAGAATTTTTTTTTATAACAGAGATGATATTCTATCACATAACATTGGCTAGATCATGACCACCTGAACTATGTACAGATCATTGCCTTAAATATGTGTTGAAGTAAGTTCTGAGTTTCATGTTGCACTAGGTATTGTGTTACAATGGTATGGTTCATTACTTCAGACTGCCGCAGTGCCCATTGGCTGATCCTGAGAACTCATCAAGTCAACTCTACCTGATTACACAATAGTTCTGCATTTTATTTCTTCAATAAATAATACACATTTGAACATAACCAGTAAAATAATTCTATCTGATGCACACCTACCTGCCTCTATTCATACGCTCTGAATTGATTTTGCTATTTGTTGTTTTTGTTTTCCCATCATTGCTGAGTATACGAGTTGTGTGTCATGTGTTTTCATATAAAGCCAGCTAGGAGACTCACCAAACCCTACAGTTGAGTGATGAGTTATTATTGTCAGGAACTAAGAACTAGAACTGTTATTCAGCAACTTTACACTTTGTCTTTGTTAATGATGTCATTGTACGTTCACGTGATTGAAGAATTGAATTGCAACTCTGACATTGTAGATAGTAACTGGCGTTCAGTGACTAGTTGTAGCTAACTCTTAGAATTTGGTCTTTCCAAGATTCCACAGCGGCGTATCTCACAATTATATCCACCTGTTCAATGTCTGGGATGATAGCTTTGTTTGACATAAGCTGTTGACTGACAGACAGGCTGAGTGACAATTACAACCCTACTGAGCATGCACCAAGTAAGCATGTGGCGTGTGTGGACATGTGTGAGTCCACATAAGGATGTACATATTGTGCAAGTGCAATACTAACTTTGATAGCATCCAGAAGTTTCTTCTTCTCCATCTCTTTCTCCTTCAAAGCTTTAGCTTGCCTTCTAGTATCACGCTCCTGTCTTTTCTACATAGACATAAATACACACCAATAAAATTGCTAACAAAATACGTATGTAAAATTAAAGACAAGACAGTAAGATCAGTATTTTACTAACTCTAATTGGTCAATAGATAAATATGACCTTCTCTTGCTGAATGTCATCTCATTCGTAATAAGCCAACACAAGGCACATGCTGACCCAACAGAAATACTGGCACGTGTGTTGCACTCATGTTTGCTCTGGTCTGACACTTACACTGCAAGCATGCCACACACATGTATTGCATACATGCACCAGAAGCGAGTCATGTGCACATAAATTGCATGTATGCTACATACGTCTATTGCTGTATGTATTTTGCACCCATGCTGCTCACATGCAGAGTGTGTCTCCTGCTCGTACGCTGCACGCATGTTGGATGCTAGCTGCTCACATGCTGCACACACACATGTAGTCATGTAGCCTTAATAACCTGTTCAAGATAAGGTCCTGAACAAACACAGACGAATATCACTCAATTAACACAACACCTTGTCATTTACTCAAACACACAAATGTATCACCCATGCTGCTACCAACACCTAATGATATTCATAGTTCTTACCCACAGTTGTGTGCAGTCTGGTACTTCGAACTCTTTACCTGAGCTCATGGATTTACACCCCACGAACAATATCCAATTCACAGTACAGTAGGACGTCGATTATCCGGATGTCGATTATCCGAACTCCGCTCAATGGACCACACCCCTTCAATAGGCTCTATTGACGATTCATACCGCTAGCGTTCATTGTAAATCGATTCACGTCAGTAAGCCTTGTTGGGAGCAAAAGGAAGAGGAAAGTCTTAACTATAGGCGAAAAAATAAGCATTTGCGATCTAGCAAAAAAGGAAGAACGTTGCAGAGCCTCGCAAGTGAATATGGCGTAGGAAAGTCTATCGTTCACGATATCGTGAAAAACGGTGAGAAACTGAAGCAATTTCAGAAAGAGATTTGCGAGGGAGTATGTGTGAAGAAGCGCAAGACAATGAAGAAATCTACTCTAGATGAGCTTGATCATGCAGTTTATCTTTGGTTTGTTCAGCAGAGGTGTAAAGGTAAGAATGCAAAAGAATTAAATTGTCTTTAAATTCTGACAATCGTTTTGTGCAGGCATTCCTATTAGTGGTCCTCTTCTTGCAAGCAAAGCTTTACAGTTGTGTCCCCTCATTTATCAGGATAACTCTGAAAGTGACTCTTTCAAAGCAGGAACTGGATGGTTAAAAAGATTTAAGAACAGACATGGGATACGAGCTTTGTCAGTCCAAGGTGAATCTCTTTCTGCAGCTGAAGATACTGTGGCACCTTTTCAGGAGACATTAAACAAAATCATTGAGGAAAAATCAGTAACTTTGTCACAGGTTTTTAACTGCGACGAAACAGGATTGTATTGGAAACTGTTACCAAACAAAACACTTGTTGCTGCACATGAGAAAGAAGCAAAAGGTTATAAAAAACCTAAAGATCGTGTTACTTTAATGGCATGTGCAAATGCGACTGGATCCATTAAGTTACCTCTGGTTTTTGTGCATAAGTCAAAGAATCCACGATGTTTCAAACATGTTGACAAGGACAAACTTCCTGTTGCTTATTATTCACAAAAGAATTCATGGATGGATTCATCTATATTTACAGAATGGTTTCATAATAAATTTGTTCCAGACTGTCGAAAAGCACTTAAGCAAGAAGGACTGTCAGAACATGCAATTTTACTGATGGACAATGCACCATCTCATCTTGATGTGGACTTGCTTCAGTCACAGGATGGAAATTTTATTTGTGTTTACCTCCCCCCTAATACCACTTCACTAATCCAGCCTATGGATCAAGGTGTGTTACAGAATATCAAGAGCCTGTATAAGCGTGATCTACTCCTGCGGCTTCTTGATCATGAATCTTTGAATATGATCGAATTTTCAAAGACTTTAAACATCAAAGATGCAGTTTATATGGCAGCTAGGAGTTGGGACGAAGTAGATTCCAGCACGATTGCAAAGAGCTGGAAGAAACTTTTAAGTTCAGAGTCATTATCTACACATTTGGATGAATCCAAAGAGTGTGAAGAAATTCACACAATTTTGAATGATATCCAGATTCCTGCAGAGGAGAGAAGTAACTGGCTGACAGCTGACATGAATGACCCAGTACACAGAGGAAGAAATTGTTGCCATTGCAAGGGGAGACAATGAATAGCAAGATATCGATGAAGATAAAGATGAAGTGAATAGTGGTCCTTCCAAGATCTCCCATGCTGCAGCTTGTAGTGCCATGCAAACTGTACTCACTTATCTGGAACAACAGCCTTCTACGTCCATGGGAGCAGTTGTGACAGTAAATGGACTATTGATTGAGGCATCTAGAAAGAGATTTGATAATCTGAAACAAATTTTTTTTACTGATTATTTTAAGTAAGGTTGTGTACATGTGCTTCAGTGACATGCTTTATTAGCTAGTTTTATTCTGATTTATCATTGTTTTCTTTTTATAATAATATCGTTTAAATCACTATGAATTAAATTTATTTTAATGTTCGATTATCCTAACATTTGGATTATCTGAACACCCCTCGGTCTCAACGTGTTCGGATAATTGAAGTCCTACTGTACTAATAATTCTATATATACACGTACAAGTCATGAACAGCAATAGTATTTGTTGATTAAAGTGGAGCTGGGCGTGGTGGTGACTTGGTGAGTTTCCACTATGCACTGGTCAGATATGCAGATTAAGTTATATACTGTAAAGCCTGAAATTTTTGCTAGCCATTAATTTTAGCGAAACTAGCGAAATTAATAAAAACGCTAAATTTTATGGGCGCGAATTTTTTAAACCAAGGGTCAAAGTTCACTAGCTTAATGATGTCTCAAGCGCTGGCTAGTTCCAAGTAGTAGTTCTGTGTCTCAGTTGCTCCCAGAAGGTGATGATGAGGCTACCAAAGCTGCCAATAAACAAGTAGTGAAATATGTTCAGTACTTGCGCAGAGCTGGAGGCATTGTGAACCGTTCCATTGTCATTGCAGCTGCCAAGGGAATAGTGTCTCATCGGAATCCTTCACTTTTAAAAGAGCACGGTGGCCCTATTGATCTTGGACGCAAGTGGGCTGAATCATTTCTATTCCGCCATGGGTATGTGAAGCGTAAAGCTACTAAGGCAGCCAGAAAGCTACCAGCAGACTTTGCAGATATCAAGCTAACCTTTTTGGAAAGAATTAGGAATGAAGTACAGTCTAATTCAATTCCTTTGGCCTTAGTCTTAAACTGGGATCAAACTGGCTCAAAACTTGTTCCTGTTAGTAAATGGACTCTAGAGAAGGAAGGAACCAAGCAAATTCCAGTTGTTGGCAAAGATGACAAAAGGGAGATCACTGTTCTAATAACTGTAGCTACAACTGGTGATATGTTGCCACCCCAAGTCATTTATAAGGGCAAGACTCCAGGATGCCATGCCAAAGTTACTTTTCCCGAGGATTGGGCCATTACTCATAGTGAGAGTCATTGGAGCACTGAAGTTACAATGCTTCAATACGTTGATAATGTTCTGGTCCCATATGAGTACAACCCGCCAGAAACTTGGTTTGGCTGATGATCACCCTGCGCTTGCAATATTTGATATTTTCAAGTCACATTGCTGTGATTCTGTATTAAAGAAATTAAAAGAGAACAATATTCATCAAGTCTTTATCCCTGCTGGCTGTACTGGTGAACTTCAACCACTCGACATTAGTTTTAATGAAGAATTTAAGTCGCTTATGAAGTCGAACTTCTCCCGGTGGTATGCAAATGAAGTCAAGGAATCATTAGACAGTGGAACTAATCTACAGGATATAAAAGTTGATCTTAGAGCTACACTGATGAAACCTTTGCATGCAAACAGGCTAATGATGTCTTTTACAACTCTTAAAGCCACACCAGAGGTTATTGTCAGAGGATTTGAAAAGAGTGGGATCATAGACACAATCGGTTAGTTTTTTTTTATAATTTTTTGGTTCACATGTAAAATGCTAAATTTAATGGCTGCCAATATACCATGAATGCCCAAAACACTAAATATTATGGCCGCTATAATTTCAGGCTTTACAGTAAACCAGCTTCCCTTGTTAAGAATTCCTCTGTAGTCATTCACTTGGCAATGATTCTGTATAACTATAACATAGAATTCTGCTTAGAAATGGTTACTGAAGCACACAAGGTTGGGGCTACTTCACACTGGGGGCGTGAATGGTTGCTTTTCATTAACAACTTCTTTTATATTTGGACACACTTTCTGTGGTATCATTTTAATTAATCTGACTTCCTCTCTGACTTCCTGTTGGTTACTAATTTAGGAAAAGGAGTGATTCTTTCTGAATCCTCATGGCATAATGGTGATATATTTAGTGTAACAAGCAGATTACCACCAAAGCATATTTCAGTCACACTAGCATTTGTGTTAAGTCCACAGTCACTACCACAAGTTGTTGCTGACAATCCATGCTATGCTATGAACAGCAATACTTCCTTTTTGATCTCAATAATTCTCCACATTGCTTTATCACAGGAGTATTATATAGGTGTTGTTGACTTCATTAAACTATTTATAAACATCAATAGACAGTCTGCACTAGGCGTGGTAATTAGGAGGCGGAGTTTCCGGTCAGCCACGTCGGTATACACGTTTGTGTACTATCCCTGGTATTTACAGCGAATCACTAAGAGCAACGGTAAAAGCAACAATCGATTTTTGCCAGGTTATTCACCTTCACTTCAAAATGAGAGTAAAAAGCAGTATGAGCAAAAGCTGGACGTTATAGGCGGTATAGATCCCTAGGAATTGTGTAGAAGTGAGTGGTTCGATGTTGATCTGTGGCCCAGCATCACCTCAGTGAACCTAGCTATGTACTTGTTTATTACCACAAGCCCATATACTGAAGATGATCTGCTTAATTATAAAATTAGGATTGCTACAATCGTTTACTTTCTGGATGGGTGAGAGAAATTTTGGTCAAAACTTCCAAAGGAGAATGTCAGATTAGTCATAGCAAAAGTGAGCTAGCCAAACATTTGGATACAAAATAAATTCAATTGTGATGATTAATCATTCCCAACGAATGATTGAGAAGTCTCTTACTCGTTGGCTGATAGTTGAGACTAATGGAAGATCATGGCTGGTCATAATGACTGCATGGCTGGACTAGGGGGAACATGCTCACATGTTGCAGCCAAGCTATGGGCCATTGAATCAGGTGTTCGCTTAAGAGACTCAATGACTGTAACACAGAAGAAAGCATACTGGGTAATCCCCAATGGTGTCAAGGAACCTACCCTGTGTGCCTGTGAAAGAAATACATTATATTGGGAAAAGGCAAAGTTGTAAGTATATCACTCCTACTCCTACTTGTAGTTGTTCTCCACCATCTGGGGTAAGACCAGCTCCAGCTTTTGCCCTTCCATCAGCAGCAACTTGCCAATCTAGTTCAACCTCTGCATGTCTATCAGTTCAAATTATGTACCTAAATCTTTAGATGAAGACCTTCCAGTGTGTCTCCTAGACTGAATTAGGCCAGAGTATTTGAAGAAAGATTATGGAGAGCTCCTGATACTGGCTCAACAATGTTTGGTATCTGTTACATGCACTCAAGCCGAAGTTGTGGAAAGTAAAACTCGCTCTCAAGCAAAATGTCTGTTGTGGTATCGTATGGGGAGTGGTTGAATCACAGCATCAAATTTAAAAAAGGCCTGTCATGCAATGAACCCTTACCCCCAACTTACTAGTCTCATTATGACAATATGTCATCCAGAATTGAAAAAAATTACAAGTTCATGTTAGTTGACTTTCCCACTTTCTGCGATGCTCATCGCCACAGTGGCTGGTAGGTTTAATTCCTGTAGATCGGCTGTAGTTGGCTCTGGGGGTGTGTCTTGGGGTGGGACAGATAGGTTATCGGGGTGTAATTATTAATATACAATGTAATGGTATCAATGCTATTTAATTGATTAAACTGGATAGTATATAATTGAATAAGGGCCTGTAGTGGTTGGGGCCCATTAGCGTTATTATAGGGGCATGTGGCACACTGTATTATGTTGATTACTGTACCAGGGCATGTGGGGTCACTTGGCAATAGTGATGTCCTGCCAGAACAGGACCACGTCTGGGTGGTGGGAGGACATACAATGAGTCGCTGAGGCACAGCTACTCCTCCATGGAAGACGCGACTTTTGAGCTCAATCAGTGTATATTCACCCAGGCCATGGTGGAGAACTCGGAGGCGAGCCAGCGTGCTCCAACCCCAGTGCCTCTGCCAGTGGCGCAAGCGAGACCGAGGAAGAGAAGGGCCCTTGCCTGTTTTGCTTGGAACGACAGCGACTCCTTGCAGGTTCGCACACTGCTGTGTTCGGTGTGGTGGTGACCATACCAGGAGGTATTGTCCCCTCATGAGTGATGCGCCACTGGGAGAAGAGGGTCGTAGGGGATCAACCTGAGCTGTCATGGAGTCCCCTGTATATACTGAACTTGATTCGGTGGCTGTGTATATGACACTAAAACTGTTCCTGTACATTGTAGTGCTGTTACATCATAGTTCCACACTTATTCTTGTTGATTAAACTTGGTGTTATCGGACAGCTATCATGTGCATGTGGGGACAGATGTACGGGGTAGGACACGGAAAGGGGGTTTATGGTATAGATAAAGGTGGGGTGGACGTGGGGTGATTGTTCAGGTTGTAGGGGTAGGAATCGCTTTAATTGTGGGGGTAAGAGGTATGTGTTTATTCTACTTGTCGTAGGGACTGTGGGTGGTGCCTATGTGTATATGGCCGACTTGCTGGCATTGGGGGAGAAGGTACCTGATAGCCCGATTCACTGGCCTGACATACCAGGGTGGAATCAGATAGTGACACCAATGGTTGTTGGTGAGTGGGACACCCAGTTGTCTTCTCATCCAGATGAATCATACTGTAAATTCCTGGTCGAGGGACTTCAGCAGGGATTTCGGACTGGTTTCAATCATGGTTCAGCCAAGTGCAAGAGTGCCGTGTCAAACATGTCATCGGCAAGTGAGAGGCCCAGTGTAATTGATGAGTTTGTTGCCGCAGAGCTGGCAGCGGGAAGGATACTGGGACCTGTGGAAGCCGCTCATACCCACCGGATCCATATAAATCGGTTCGGGCTTGTCCCGAAGGGTCATGCACCAGGAAAGTGGAGGCTGATTGTGGACCTCTCCTTTCCCTCCGGTAGTAGTGTCAACGACGGAGTTGATCCGGAGTTGTGTAGTCTACAATACACGTCAGTAGATGCGGCTTGTCAGAAGGTTTTGGAGTTGGGGAAAGCAGCCGTGCTTGCTAAGTTCGATGTTTCTGGGGCGTTTAGGACGGTGCCAGTTCACCCCGACGATCGCCATCTGCTGGGTATGCATTGGAGGGAGAGTATTTATGTGGACAAGGTGCTTCCTTTTGGCCTCCGGTCAGCACCGAAACTATACAATGCCTGATGGCCTACTGTGGATCTTGCAGCACAATGATCACGTAATGGGCATCCATTACCTGGATGATTTTCTATTATTCGGTGCACCACTCACCTCAGTGCGGGGAGTCTCTGGGCAGAGCTTTAGCTCGGTGTGATGTGTTGGGGGTGCCTGTGGCCCCAGCAAAAAACTGAAGGCCCAGCCACCAAGCTGGTGTTTCTGAGCATAGAGTTGGATTCCGTTTCGATGACAATTAGCCTCCCCCGTGAGAAGCTGGAGAGGCTGCGTGCTATGATCCAGGAATGGGAATCCAAGAAGTCATGCACTAAGAGGAAGTTGCTGTCGCTCATTGGCTACCTGCAGCATGCATGTCGGGTTATCAGGCCCGGCCGTTCCTTCCTCCGGCGAATGATAGATCTCTCGACTGGGGTGAGGGCACTGCATCATCGGGTGAGACTGAATGCTGGTTTCAGGTCAGACCTCAAATGGTGGAACTATTTTCTGCCTATATGGAATGGGACATGTCCGATGACCTCTGTGGTTAGGGGAGACCAACAAGTGGTGCTCACGTCGGATGCATCTGGGACGTGGGGCTGTGGAGCTTACACGTCAACAGGGGACTGGTTCCAGCTCAAGTTCCCGGATAGCTGGTTAGAAGTCCAAATCACTGTGAAGGAGCTATTGCCTATAGTCCTGGCTGTGGCTGTGTGGGGACATCTCTGGCGAGGTGTGACAGTGGCATGTAGATGTGACAATATGGCTGTAGTGGCAATTGTGAATGGATCGGGCCATGCATCTGATGAGATGTTTGTCTTTCTTCTTGGCCCGGTGGGACTTGACCCTAGTATGTCAGCACATCCCAGGTATCAAGAACGGTGCAGCCGATGCATTATCTAGGGATTCTTTGCTTCTGTTTCAGCAGTTGGTGCCGGGGGCAGCGGAAGTGGCCACACCCATCCCAGAGGGTCTCATTCGTCGTCTAGTCCGTGACACTCCGGACTGGACAAAGGTGGACTGGGTGGCCCTGTTCAGAAGTTCTACAGGATGGGTTTGGCAGAGTCCACTCACAGACTTTATGCTTGCGGGGCGAGACGTTTTATGGGGACTTGTGCTGTAGCAGGTCGGGCTCCGGTGCCAGCGGATGAAGATGCCCCGTGTCATTTCGCTGCTACCCTGGCCGAGGAGGGCTTGCGTCATAAGACCATTAAGTCTTACATGGCCGGAGTCCGTCATCTGCACATTTCGGAGGGCTATGGTGACCAGGTTGCACTACGTTTTACGGGGCGTCAAGCGTGCTGAGGGCCTGGCTGGGGTGACGAAGCGGGAGCGTAGGCCTATTACGCCGGAACTTCTCCACAAGATCAAGGACGTGTGGGACCCCCGGGCACATGAGACAGATGTGATGATGTTATGGGCCGCATGCTGCTTGGCCTACTTCGGATTTATGCGGATTGGTGAGTTGACTGTGCTGTCAGAGGAGGGATACGACCCATCGAGCCACCTATCGTGGGGCGATGTGGTAGTGGACAATCCTGCCTGTCCATCAAGACTTGAAGTGCGCATAAAGGCATCTAAGACTGACCCCTTCCGCCTGGGCATCTCGTTATTTATCGGCAGAGTGGCTTCTGATCTTTGCCCTGTCTCGGCCATGCTGGCATACTTGGTAGCGAGGGGAAAAGGCGCCCCTTTTTCGTTTTAGAGACGGCAGGCCACTCACGAGGCAGCGTCTGGTTTCGGCTGTGAAAGATGCGCTGGACAAGGCGGGGGTTGACCCAGGTCACTACTCAGGGCACAGCTTCCGCATAGGTGCAGCCACACAGCAGCGGCTAGAGGGTTGGAAGACTCCACGGTGAGGACATTAGGCAGGTGGAAGAGCCTTGCATACCTGGACTATATAAAAATCCTTAGAGAGCAACTGGTATCCTATACAGCTAGAATATGTTAACATTGTCGATACTATGTTTACGTTGTGTGTTTGTGACGTTATTCAATTTAATATTTGAGTCTCTCCCCCACCCCCCCCCCCCCCCCCCCCTTATCTGTCTTGGTCTGGAGCGGGTGGTCGTTCCTCCTCTGGCGGAATTAAAGGGGCTAGCCCCACCCCATTAATTATGCCCCAGCCGGCCCAAGCCGATTTGGGGGCGGGGTTTCCAGCCCTACCTGTGCCAAACAACTCAGCTACTGAAGCTGCGGTCCAGGATTGAGCAGGGCAGGGTCGTGAGGAAGAGGTAAGTCGAGTTCTAGAGTGGCGGGCAATCATAGGGTAATCCGGGACTTGCTGCCAGGGGTTAGTGGCAGCAAAGAAAGTAATGGTGGGTTCCGTTAGGGTACGAGCCGTAGGATTAATATGTGTGTACAAGTGCTGTGTGTTGCTAAAGAATAGCACAAAAAAAAACAAAAAAACCCATTCAACTAATAAAGAAGTATAACTGCTAGCATTCAAATTTGAATTTCTGTCTGTTGCTGCTCAAACAAACTTTTCATTCAGCCCCATGGATGAAGGTTATGGTGACATAATAAGGTTACAAAGGGAGAATGAAGGCCTGAAAAAAAGAAAATACAGCTGTGAAGAAGACTATTTATAACTTTCAACCAGCTCTGAAGGATTACTGTATGAAAGAAGAGTGTTTCAAGGAGAACGACAAAAAAAGTGGTGCTTTGTACGGATCTGAGCACAGAGTTTGCTGATGACACTGTTTGTTTATGTTAAACCATACTTGTCTATTGGAGGAAATTCAACATTCCATTTCAACACCTGTTAGTAATACTCATTAGATAACGGTTAAATTTACAAATTCAAGATATTTGGTACCAGATTCAATGTACATAATTCAACTATCAGTCTTACCTTTCTTTGGGTAATTGACATACTACATACTAAGCTTAAGCCGCTAATCAGGTGGCCCCATAGTGATGCTTGAAGAAGACAATGCCAATGACATTTCATAAGCACTTTCATAATTATAATAATAGCAAATTTTCTCGTTCTAACAGCCAATATTATTATATGGGTAAAGTTTTAATTAACAATGTTGGCTGTTAGGATGAGTAAATTTGCTATTAGCAAATAAATATAAGATCTATACTTGCGAATAGCATATCTTCTGCACACGTGTGAATTGCACACATTGAAAGCTGCACACTAGCAGCATGCGTGCTACTTTACTGATTTCTGTAAGGGATATTGCTGGGGGCGTGGCAAGCTTAATTAATCAATCCCACTACACTAAAGCTACGTACAGTCCACTCAGCCTCACCTGATCTTTCTTGGCTTGTATCCTGAGCTCCTTCAACTGACTATCTGCAGGACACACCTTCACACCATACAAACACACATACACATATGTAACAGTAACAAGTTATACGTATGTAAATGGTTGCTGTAGTTCAACACTCAACTCTACAGAATAACCAATACTGACGGCAATAAAACGTCAATAATATATTCCAATAACCAGATAAATATATTCCAATAACCAGATAAATATATTCCAATAACCAGATAAATATATTCCAATAACCAGATAAATATATTCCAATAACCAGATAAATATATTCCAATAACCAGATAAATATATTCCAATAACCAGATAAATATATCCCAATAACCAGATAAATATATTCCAATAACCAGATAAATATGTGACAACCACAACAAGAATATCAAAGCAAAGAATTAAGCGTATTATGTGCATTTCATAAATAGTCAATGAAAAGGAAAATGTGAACTTCCTCCTTGCAACAGGAACGCAAACTTTTCTCATGAATGAATGAAGGGTGGTCAGCTTGCTCTAAGCTATTAGATGATGTATTTCAAGAATAAAGTAATGCAGTGAAAATGTGAATGCCTCACCAACTTGCGGGTGGAGCTAGAACCGCTGAGTCAATGGCAGTGTCCCAGACCCTTTCCTCACCCCATGTACCATGTAGTGGGTAAAGGGTCTGGCTACGTGAGACTAGTATATTAAAGCAAGCGGTTCTGGGTTAGAGCACTGAGAGAGAAAGGAACACACAAACCCACACACAAATACATACATACATACAAACTGTACATACACAAATACTGCGGAAGTTTTGCCTTCAAGATGCTAGCAGTTGAAAAGTCTTACCAATGTATAAAGCTAGTCCATGTAAATCTATGTAATGTTAGCTACTGTATGTAGACATAATGTAGAAAGGGGAAGGTAAATTTGAACGAACGTCTTGACCAGTAGAAGAAAGCAAAATGAAAGATATATTCTTAGTAACCTGACCATCTGCTGATCTGGCACAATCTGCTGTCCTTCTTTGAAGCTCCCATGTAAATAAACAGCATATACATGTATGTAGTTAATTATAAAAAAAAAAAAAAAAAAAAA
>WLWD01000533.1_pt1 | contig 29875 bp, 9 predicted proteins | sample 6712731 | NCBI WGS metagenome assembly WLWD01 (sample SAMN12718690, study PRJNA576275) | sponge metagenome | isolation source: marine sponge | host: Mycale hentscheli | place: New Zealand: South Island, Marlborough, Capsize Point | collected 2014-11-01
ACCACTGTGTACACGCACTAGTGATACCACTGTGTACACGCACTAGTGATACCACTGTGTACACGCACTAGTATTACCACTGTGTACACACACATACTAGTAATATCACTGTACACGCACTAGTGATACCACTGTGTGCACACGCACTAGTGATACCACTGTGTGCACACGCACTAGTGATACCACTGTGTACACGCACTAGTGATACCACTGTGTACACGCACTAGTGATACCACTGTGTACACGCACTAGTGATACCACTGTGTACACGCACTAGTGATACCACTGTGTACACGCACTAGTGATACCACTGTGTACACGCACTAGTGATACCACTGTGTGCACACGCACTAGTGATACCACTGTGTGCACACGCACTAGTGATACCACTGTGTACACGCACTAGTGATACCACTGTGTACACGCACTAGTGATACCACTGTGGTACACGTCACTAGTGATACCACTGTGTACGCACAGTAGACACTGTGTAACACACATACTAGTAATATCACTGTACCGCACTAGTGAATATAACCACTGTGTGTGCACACGCACTAGTAATACCACTGTGTGCACACGCACTAGTGATACCACTGTGTACACGCACTAGTGATACCACTGTGTGCACGCACTAGTGATACCACTGTGTACACCCACTAGTGATACCACTGTGTGCACACGCACTAGTGATACCACTGTGTACACGCACTAGTGATACCACTGTGTACACGCACTAGTGATACCACTGTGTACACGCACTAGTGACACCACTGTGTACACGCACTAGTGACACCACTGTGTACACACACTAGTATAACCACTGTGTACACGCACTAGTATTACCACTGTGTACACGCACTAGTATTACCACTGTGTACACGCACTGGTATTACCACACTGTGTACACGCACTAGTAATACCACACTGTGTACACGCACTAGTATTACCACTGTGTGCACACACATACTAGTAATATCACTGTGTACACGCACTAGTATTACCACTGTGTACACACACATACTAGTAATATCACTGTACACGCACTAGTGATACCACTGTGTGCACACGCACTAGTAATACCACTGTGTGCACACGCACTAGTGATACCACTGTGTACACGCACTAGTGATACCACTGTGTACACGCATTAGTGATACCACTGTGTACACGCACTAGTGATACCACTGTGTACACGCACTAGTGATACCACTGTGTACACGCACTAGTGATACTACTGTGTACACGCACTAGTGATACCACTGTGTGCACACGCACTAGTGATACCACTGTGTACACGCACTAGTGATACCACTGTGTACACGCACTAGTGATACCACTGTGTACACGCACTAGTGATACCACTGTGTGCACACGCACTAGTGATACCACTGTGTGCACACGCACTAGTGATACCACTGTGTACACGCACTAGTGATACCACTGTGTACACGCACTAGTGATACCACTGTGTACACGCACTAGTGATACCACTGTGTACACGCACTAGTGATACCACTGTGTACACGCACTAGTGATACCACTGTGTGCACACGCACTAGTGATACCACTGTGTACACGCACTAGTGATACCACTGTGTACACGCACGAGTGTACTACTTTAAATTCTACTATCATTTCATCAATTTTCATATACACCTTATAATAAATGATACAATTGAATAATTTTATTAACAAGATAGTCGGGTAATCTTGCTTTTAGCTAACAATTAACAGTGCTGTACTGCTGAATCTGTGAATATAGAATATTTCTTGGGACACAGTAGGTGATCGACTGATTTTAACCTGTCTCTTTAGAATGAAACGCCCCACCAGTTTGTGTTTTTCCATCGCCTGTCCTTATTCTGCCGTAAGAAACATAAAATAATGAAAACCAGACGAGATGAGTTGTACAATGCCAGAAAAACTTGCGGTCCGTGCCAACTCAACTTGGACATACTATAGTATTACCAATGTGCACCACACATACTAATAATATCACTGTGTGCACGCACTAATAATATCACTGTGTGCACGCACTAGTAATGCCACTGGTACACACATGCACTAGAATTACCACTGTGTGCACACACATACTGGTATTACCGTGTGCACACAGTGTTTGTTCGTACTAGTGTTTGTAGTGTTTGTTCGTACTAGTGTTTGTTCGTTCCAGTGTTTGTTCATACTAGTGTTTGTTCATACTAGTGTTTGTTCGTACTAGTGTTTGTAGTGTTTGTTCGTACTAGTGTTTGTTTGTTCTAGTGTTTGTTCATACTAGTGTTTGTTCATACTAGTGTTTGTTCGTACTAGTGTTTGTTCGTACTAGTGTTTGTTCGTACTAGTGTTTGTTCGTACTAGTGTTTGTTCGTACTAGTGTTTGTTCGTACTAGTGTTTGTTCGTTCTAGTGTTTGTTCATACTAGTGTTTGTTCATACTAGTGTTTGTTCGTTCTAGTGTTTGTTCATACTAGTGTTTGTTCATACTAGTGTTTGTTCGTACTAGTGTTTGTTCGTTCTAGTGTTTGTTTCTAGTGCTTGTTTGTTCTAGTGTTTGTTTGTTCTAGTGTTTGTTTGTTCTAGTGTTTGTTCGTACTAGTGTTTGTTCGTACAAGTGTTTGTTCGTACAAGTGTTTGTTCGTACTAGTGTTTGTTCGTACTAGTGTTTGTTTGTTCTAGTGTTTGTTCATACTAGTGTTTGTTCGTACTAGTGTTTGTTCGTTCTAGTGTTTGTTCATTCTAGTGTTTGTTCATTCTAGTGCTTGTTTGTTCTAGTGTTAGTTCGTAATAGCTTTCTGCGTTATTACTCCTTTTTCTCCGTTTCTTCTCTTTCGTGTTTTTCTAGGCAATGAATGCCCGGGATCAGCCTGTTATTGGGGTTCTTGCTGCTATACATTGATATTCTAGCTTGAATCTTGATACTGTTGGCATAGTAGCTGCACGTAAGTTGCAATTGTATGTATCATGACGTAATTATGATTAGTTAATAAGAACTTTAATAAAAAATTAGTTGGCTCTACTTTTTCGGTTTTTTTTGGGTGGGGGTGAGGATGGTGGAGAGAGAGAAGGAGATGTGGATGGTAAAAGTGTGGAGTCATGGTTGTGAGGTGTCTGAGTATGAGGTGGAGGACAGACAATGTCTTAACATGCATCTGGGACAAAGTCCCGGATTTTATCATGCAGGTACTTCTGCCTCTCCTGTGGCAGTCCTGGTGGCTCAATCACTTCGGGTAGCTGTTCGGGACAGGGCTTCCAGTCTTGGTGGTTCTTCATGAGGAGAGTGAGCGTCTTCTCCTCAGCATCACATCGCATCTTCACAACCACTTTGCCTGGTGTACCTGAGGAGAAAATCGGGTGGTGGAATGACGTAATGCCATCAAAGGCTCCCCTCTTGAAGTAAGGCTGGAAGTGTTCTTGTATTGAGGGGTCTGAAGCCTGGACGTCAGAGTCTGAGGGATCCAGGGGGTCATATAAGTTGAATTCATCCTCAAAAAGAGGAGGAATAGACTCGGACTCAGAGACATCACTAGAACCTTTAAAAATGTATTATTATTTTATTTTTTTTTTTTAATTAGTAAAAATGTAAGCCCTAGGCTGTTGCATGAATATACGTTCTTCTGAGTAGCCAATAAAGTAGCCATCAAATTCTTCATCACCTAAAAAAGTAAAAGAGTTATGATTTATGAGTAATTTTGTTGATTGGGTACTGACAGTCTGGGGGTTGGTCTTCACTTCCTGGAGCCATGAATTCGCTAATGAGCTCCTCTAAGGCTTCACCATCAGCTCCACCCATCATGTCCAGGCCATCGCGGTGGCAGAGATTCAAAGCTCTGGCTAGGTTCTTCACTCATGGTCTGTCTCTAGCTCTATCTAAACTGCACGTTCCTCTGAGCTGTATTTTCCCGCCTTCACGGCGCGGCATTTTGGCGCGAGTTTCACTTGCACTAAAACTAGAGCTCAGCAACGATCCGGATACTCATTCTGCAGCAAGTTGATACGGTGACTTCTCGGGCTTATCAGTTCCAGAGCGCGCCTGTCCTTCAAACTTGATCAGTATCTATAAAAATAGGTTATCATTCCATATATGCATTAAAAATATTTTGGTAAAAAATTGACAGAAACCATAAAATTGTTAATTGTCCAATTTGGTGCTTGCCACGTTGTGCCCGATTTTCCAGTAGACAGTCACATATGAAGGGGTACAAATTTAACTTATGATGTAGTCACTGCTATTTTATTTATTTATTATTTAATATAGTTGACTTCTATAAGAAAAAAAATTTAATTGCATATAGCAAGTATGAGGTAGTTAGTGGAGCAGTGGGTGTGACCTGCATAATAAATTTTGAAGCAGTGGCTGCATCACCCAGGCAGATGCTGTTGAGAAACAAGGTATTTAGTTAGTTTCGACTTGAAGTAAACGAACACTTATTCCATAAATTGAGGAGGCTGTTACCATGTTATGTTTGATTTTTGGTTCACTAATTTTTTTTACACCTTCAAAAGAGACTGAGCTGATCTTTGCATTGGTTGCAGTGTGTACGTGTGTTGCAAAGTTCACCAATTTAATATTGACTGATCATTCCGTATGACAGTCCCTTATTACTCCACAAGTCTGTGTAAGACTACCCTTTACCAATTATTAGTATTGGCTGATTATTCCGTATAGCTATGACAGTCTTTTATTAACCCTCGAGTCTGTGTAAGGTTACCCTTTACCAATTATTAATTACAGTTGAACCTCTAGAAAGGTGCTTGGGGGCGTCAATTTTGGCCCTTGCACGGTGTTTGGTTGCTTTTTGAGTCCATTTTCAATGATAAAAATCAGTTCCATTCCAACCATGTTGACTATTGTGGAGAGCCGACTTGCTTTTCGGAGTCCCTTTGTAGAGAGATTCTACTTTATTAGTATTGGCTGATTATTCCGTATATGACAGTTCTTTATTACCCCTCGAGTCTGTGTATGACTACCCTTTACCAATTATTAATATTGACTGATCATTCCGTATATGACAGTCCTTTATTACTCCACGAGTCTGTCTATGACTACCCTTTACCAATTATTAGTATTGGCTAATTATTCTGTATGTGACAGTTCTTTATTACCCCTCGAGTCTGTGTATGACTATCCTTTACCAATTATTAATATTGACTGATCATTCCGTATATGACAGTCCTTTATTACTCCACAAGTCTCTGTAAGACTACCCTTTACCAATTATTAGTATTGGCTAATTATTCTGTATGTGACAGTTCTTTATTACCCCTCGAGTCTGTGTATGACTATCCTTTAATTATTAATATTGACTGATCATTCCGTATATGACAGTCCTTTATTACTCCACAAGTCTCTGTAAGACTACCCTTTACCAATTATTAGTATTGGCTGATTATTCCGTATAGCTATGACAGTCCTTTATTACTCCACGAGTCTGTGTATGACTACCCTTTACCAATTAGTAGTATTGGCTAATTATTCCGTATATGAGTCCTTTATTACCCCACAAGTCTGTCTATGACTACCCTTTACCAATTATTAGTATTGGCTAATTATTCTGTATGTGACAGTTCTTTATTACCCCTCGAGTCTGTGTATGACTACCTTTTACCAATTATTAATATTGACTGATCATTTCGTATATGACAGTCCTTTATTACTCCACAAGTCTGTGTATGACTACCCTTTACCAATTATTACTATTGGCTGATTATTCCGTATATAACATAAGAGTCTGTGTAAGACTACCCTTTACCAATTATAAGTATTGGCGGGGTACTTCTTATATGACAGTCCTTTATTACCCCTCGAGTCTGTGTAAGGCTACCCTTTACCAATTATTAATTACAGTTGAACCTCTAGAAAGGTGCTTGGGGGCATCAATTTTGGCCCTTGCACGGTGTTTGGTTGCTTTTAGAGTCCATTTTCAATGATAAAAATCAGTTCCATTCCAACCATGTTGACTATTGTGGAGAGTCGACTTGCTTTTCGGAGTCCCTTTGTAGAGAGATTCTACTTTATTAATATTGGCTGATTATTCCATATATGACAGTCCTTTATTACTCCACAAGTCTGTGTAAGACTACCCTTTACCAATTATTAGTATTGGCTAATTATTCCGTATATGACTGTTCTTTATTACCCCTCGAGTCTGTGTATGACTACCCTTTACCAATTATTAATATTGACTGATCATTCCGTATAGCTATGACAGTCCTTTATTACTTCACAAGTCTGTGTATGACTACCCTTTACCAATTATCAGTATAGGCTGATTATTCTCTTTATTACCCCACAAGTCTGTCTATGACTACCCTTTACCAATTATTAGTATTGGCTAATTATTCTGTATGTGACAGTTCTTTATTACCCCTCGAGTCTGTGTATGACTACCAATTATTAGTAGTGGCTGATTATTCCGTATATGACAGTCTTTTATTACCCGAGTCTGTGTATGACTACCCTTTACCAATTATTAATATTGGCTGATCATTCCGTATATGACAGTCCTTTATTACCCCACGAGTCTGTGTATGACTACCCTTTACCAATTATTACTATTGGCTAATTATTCCGTATATTATGACAGTCCTTTATAACCCCACAAGTCTGTGCATGACTACCCTTTACCAATCATAAGTAGTGGCTAATTATTCCGTATATGACAGTCCTTTATTACTCCACGAGTCTGTGTATGACTACCCTTTACCAATTATCAGTATAGGCTGATTATTCTCTTTATTACCCCACAAGTCTGTCTATGACTACCCTTTACCAATTATTAGTAGTGGCTGATTATTCCGTATATGACAGTCTTTTATTACCCGAGTCTGTGTATGACTACCCTTTACCAATTATTAGTATTGGCTGATTATTCCGTATATGACAGTCTTTTATTACCCGAGTCTGTGTATGACTACCCTTTACCAATTATTAGTATTGGCTAATTATTCTGTATATGACAGTCTTTTATTACCCGAGTCTGTGTATGACTACCCTTTACCAATTATTAGTATTGGCTGATTATTCCGTATATGACAGTCTTTTATTACCCGAGTCTGTGTATGACTACCCTTTACCAATTATTAGTATTGGCTAATTATTCTGTATATGACAGTCCTTTATTCCCACGAGTCTGTGTATGACTACCCTTTACCAATTATTACTATTGGCTAATTATTCCGTATATTATGACAGTCCTTTATAACCCCACAAGTCTGTGCATGACTACCCTTTACCAATCATAAGTAGTGGCTAATTATTCCGTATATGACAGTCCTTTATTACTCCACGAGTCTGTGTATGACTACCCTTTACCAATTATTAGTAGTGGCTGATTATTCTCTTTATTACCCCACGAGTCTGTGTATGACTACCCTTTACCAATTATTAGTAGTGGCTGATTATTCCGTATATGACAGTCTTTTATTACCCGAGTCTGTGTATGACTACCCTTTACCAATTATTAGTATTGGCTGATTATTCCGTATATGACAGTCTTTTATTACCCGAGTCTGTGTATGACTACCCTTTACCAATTATTAGTATTGGCTGATTATTCCGTATATGACAGTCTTTTATTACCCGAGTCTGTGTATGACTACCCTTTACCAATTATTAGTATTGGCTGATTATTCCATATATGACAGTCTTTTATTACCCGAGTCTGTGTATGACTACCCTTTACCAATTATTAGTATTGGCTAATTATTCTGTATATGACAGTCCTTTATTCCCACGAGTCTGTGTATGACTACCCTTTACCAATTATTACTATTGGCTAATTATTCCGTATATTATGACAGTCCTTTATAACCCCACAAGTCTGTGCATGACTACCCTTTACCAATCATAAGTAGTGGCTAATTATTCCGTATATGACAGTCCTTTATTACTCCACGAGACTGTGTAAGACTATCCTTTACCAATTATTAGTAGTCGCTGATTCCGTATATGACAGTCCTTTATCTCCACGAGTTTGTGTATGACTACACTTTACCAATTATTAGTAGTGGCTGATTATTCAGTATATGACAGTTTTTTGTTATTCTATATGTGGGTCTATTCATTAAGAATTTTGTATCACTTGAAAACATTTTGTGTATTTTGGATTTTAGTCGGAGACCCGTAAAACTTACAAAATGCTGATTGACGAAGAAGAAGAATTTACAGGATTTTGTTTTGGAGAGATGTAAGTTTTGTTATTAGTTTTTCATTCAAATAGTGTATGGTTAAAATATCCAGGTATGATTGGCGGAGCAAGGAAAGTAGGACTGTCACCAATAGATTGGTAGCGGAAGTGAAGGGCCTCAACTCTGACTTCCAATCTTTTGAAATAAGAGGTCAGTATTATTACTATAATATATAAAAGTGATATAAAATATATTCAATTTTGTGTACAGAAGCAGCGTACACATATTTAAAAAATCTTGGCCAGCAGAGGTCGCTCTCTGATCGAGGAAAGGCAGATATGAAGAGAAAATGTAGGAGGAGAACTGAAAGAATAAGAAGGGTAAATACAACTAAGAAAATAAGTAGCATACAATGATGTCATCCAAAATTAGCTAATTTAGTTCATTTTTAAGCATGGTAATTTTAATTTGGTTTTATGGTTTGTTTTGTTATAGAAACTGCAGGAGAGAAAGAGTGTGTTCATAAAAAGAAAATACAATGATGCGGACCGAAAGAAATGGCTGTTGGTGCTGGAGGCCAATATGATGTCGAGTGAGGAGAGCGGGGACGAGGATGAGCTGTACGTGAAACCTTTAACTTGGAGAGCAGATCGCGTCAACAAGTTTTTGATGGACGTAGATGACGAGTTCCACTCCAGCAAGTCTGCCCAAGCAAAAAGGCAGACGAAACAGAGGATACTTGCTGATAAGTCTTCCCAGAGACCGATTCCGCCAGATCTTCCTGCTTGGGTAATTTCTGAGCAATAAGACTGAACATTAGCAGATTATTATGATGACAAATTTTTAAAAAAATTCTTGATGATATCTTTTATTGCAGTTTAGCTAATTATGAATCCACATGAAATGCCACGTGATCCTAGAGTGTCCTGTACCTGACATTGCACATGAAATGCCATTTGATTCTGAAGTGTCCTGTACCTGATGTTGGCATGAAATGCCACCTGATCCCGAAGTGTCCTGTACCTGATATTGGCATGAAATGCCACCTGATCCCGAAGTGTCCTGTACCTGATATTGGCATGAAATGCCATCTGATCCCGAAGTGTCCTGTACCTGATATTGCGCATGAAATGCCATCTGATCCTGAAGTGTCCTGTACCTGATATTAAGGTGAAATGTCATGTGATCATTAACTGTCATGTACCTGGGATTCTACATGAAATGCCACATGACCATAAACTGTCAGGTACCTGGGATTCTACATGAAATGCCACATGACCATAAACTGTCAGGTACCTGGGATTCTACATGAAATGCCACGTGATCCTTAAGTGTCAAATACCTGGTATTTAGTACTATCATCTACCTGAAATTCTATCTGCAATATCATATTTCTTTTATCCATGAAATGAATAGTCTATATGGCATTATCACCACATTTCAACCACAAATACTGCAGCAGGAAATTCAACTTTTTGTCTAGTGTTTTTAAGTCTAAGTCTGATGTGTATTCCAGTACTAAGAATGTATCGTAGGGACATGTCTGTTGTTGTTTTCCTTTTAGTATGCGCTCCCTCTCTTGGAAGGGGAGTGAATTGCATACTCTATTGACAAGTCTATATGGATATCCCCTGTCTGTGAAAGCTGTCACCAGTTTCTTTTTTACTGTCAAGAATTCTTGTTCGTCTGAGCATGCTCTCAAGAGTCTGGTGAGTTCTCCTTTTATGATACTAGAGAAAGTACGGCTGGGGTGGGATGAGGTATAGTGTAAGTATTGGAACTTGTTGGTCTTTTTAAAGAATGGTTTTACGTCTAGGATAGATGTTGAGTGGTATCTTTTTCCTTTGTAGATGGTGAGGTCTAGGAAGTCTATGTTAGTTTTTGAGTGTTCATATGTGAATTTAATTGTGGGATGCGACTGGTTCAGATAGTCTATGAATAGTTTCAATTGTTCTTCGTTACCCTGCCATAGACAAAGTACATCATCTATGTATCTCTTCCACACCAGTGGTTTGGTGTGGTATTTGTCTAAAAGATTTTCTTCTAGTTCGGACATGAATATGTTTGCATAGGCTGGGGCCATTTTGGTTCCCATGGCAGTGCCTTGTATCTGATGGTACATTGTGTCATTGAACTGAAAGTGGTTGTGCGCTAGGACTATGTTAAGTAGGTCTTTCATAGTTTCTGGTGGGATGCTAACTTCGTCTGATTGGGCATTGTTGTTGTATAATGTATTTATTACTGCTTTTATGCCGTCTCTGTGAGGTATGTTGAGATATAAGGATTTTACATCTATGGTGGCTAGTATACAGTCTTCTGGTACTTTTAGTTCTTCAATTATTTGAATCATGTGTCCACTGTCTTTAATATAGGATTTAATTTTAGGGACAAATGGTTGTAGGTGGTAGTCAATAAGCTGTGATATTTTTTCTGTGGGGCCTCCAACGCCACTGACTATTGGTCTTTCTGATATTGGGTTTTTGTGAATTTTTTTCAGGAAATATAACTGTTGTGTCCTAGGAGGCTGGTCGTCTGGGAATAGTAAAAAGTCTCTAGTTATGTTATCTATAGTTCCTTTTTTGTGCATATTGCGTACAAAGTCATTGATCGCTCTAGTCAAAGGTAGTGTGGGATCAGAGTCTATCTTTTCATAAATTGAGTGGTCACTTAGGTGGATAGAGCCTGCTTGGATGTATTTATCTCTGTCTTCTATGACTATTCCTGAACCTTTGTCTGCACTTTTGATTATTAAGTCCTCATTTGAAGCTAGTTCATTTATAGCCTGTCTTTCTAAGTGTGATAGATTACTGGATGTTAGTCTTGGTGTCATGTTATCTATTGTTGTTTTAATGTTCTGCAGGTAATCCTCTATTATTGGTGACGCTTTAGGTGGCGTCCAAGTGCTCTTTTTTCTGAATGGATGCGATATTGACTCAGGTTGGTCTCTGAAGTAATACTTTATTCTGTTTGAACGTTCAAATCTCGTTATTGCACTCTGTAGGTTGTCTACGTTGTATTTCCTGGTCTGAATGAAACCTAGTCCTAAGCTCAGTACTTTATTCTGATGCTCAGTCAGTTGTACCGACGACAAGTTTGTTATGTACTTATTTTGATCTAAGACATTGTTGGTAAACATGTTTAGTGAGCGTGTAAACTTTCTTTTTTTGTGCCGTGAGTTTCTTTGTATGTTAATCCTATGTCTGAACAGTATGTTGCTGTTAGGCTTGTGTTGTACTGTGTCGTTTTTTCTACTGTCATTTCTTATTCTATTTTTGTTGTAATGAATATGGTAAGGGTTGTTAATATTGTAATTTAGATTGTGTTTATAATGAAAAGGTGGAGTGATATTTGATACATTAGAATAGTTAATATTGTTTAGATTAATTTGGTTAGGGTACGTCTTTATCTTTTTCAATTCCGTCCTTGGTCTGTTTCCGACTGCAGATGTTGCTGCCTGTCTCAGAAATGAAAACCCTGCTGGTAATGTCCTGACAGCGGTGGTGGCTGCCCGGGCACTACGCTAACTATGGGAGCTGGCAGCGTTGGTGGCTGCTGTCCCATAGCGCAGGGGGGTGGCAACAGCGTTGGTGGCTGTCGCTGTGTTCTTCCTTGCATTAGTAGTTCGTTCAGCAAGGAGGCTATCGTTGAGAGCTCTGTATTGTTGTTGCTTTGCTGGGCCTGTGGGGCCTGTGGTGGGCTAGGTCTGTGGGGCTGTTGAGCTTGAGGGGCTGGTCTTTGCTTAGTCTGAGGCTTGTATTTAGGGGGGGGAGGGGGCCTGTCTACTCTGGGACGCCTACCCTGTTCTACATAGTCCCTCTTACGTGTATCCCTCGAATCTCTCCTTCTCTTCTCCGGTGGCTGGTTGAGCATCTCCATTTTTCTTTTCTTGGTCTCTTCCAGCGTCTTTCCCAGTTTCTCGATGTTCTCCCTCGTCTTAGCCATCATAATTTCATGGCTTTTTCTGTCTTCCTCCGAGGCAAGGCTAGGGCTAGGGCTAGGGCTGGGGGTGGGGCTGGGGCTATGGGCAAAACACTGGCTGTCCCTTTGCCTCCTCGAGACAGCGACTCCACGCCTAGATGTTGGAGGTAGGAGAGCCTTCTGGCCGGTTCCTGACCTTTCCTCTTACAAGCGGAGGAACTACTGGTTCCAACGCGCTGGCTGTTGTTCCTTCTCGTATTCATTATTAGCTAATAACTGGACACCGTAGTTATTAATTTAAAAGTTTTAATAATCACAAAAACACAACGTTTCGGCTTTTGACTAGCCTTCTTCAGGTGATAGTGATGGAATGAGACATGAGCACGTGTATGGTGAATTTATAGTTCAGTCAGCAGTGATTCTATTGGTCGGTGTCGCAGTTGAACTGATTAACAGCTTCTTTCGGCCTTTAGATAGCTCCAATCGTCGATTTACTTGCGGGGAGTGTGGCTTCCTTCACTAAAAACGGAGATTGAGTTTCCTGTCTTTAAATTACCACAAGTGGGTGTGGTCAGTCGGAAATAACGGGTAACTAGTGAGAATAACTAATAGTTTTGTTTAGAAGTAAATCTATTTAATTAGAGAGATGTGGACTCTTTACTCGTATCTGCTATTCAGTCCTTTGGGATAGACTGTCTCTAGAGTGGATATCCAGTGACTTTCCCTCTCTGTAAGTAAATTTGTTGTTGTTTTTTCTAGGATAGTTATTTTAGTGTCCCTTTCCAGATTATGGTTAGGTCTAGTTAGAAAATGCTTGTATAAAGGTAAGTTAGGTTTGAGTCTGCTAGCTGCTCTGTGTCCTCCTAGCCTAGCATTCATGCATCTTTGTGTTTGACCTACATACTGATTTCTTTTAGTGCATTTGGTACATTCTAGTAGATAGATAACATTAGTGGTTCTACAGTTAGTGAACTTTGGAGTACTGAATATTTTATTGTTGAATGATGAGATTATTCTATTCTTTCTAGACATGACTCTGCAGCATTTACAGCCTGGAGTGGCACAGCCAGCAGAGTTGCCTTGTAAGTCTTGGGTGATAGGGATATGAATGGTGTCATTAAGTGGGGTAGGGTCTGTGCAGTTCTTTAGCTTTGCTCTGACTAAATATTGTCTCAGGTTTTTAGTTTTTCTGAGGCTAAGGCATGGCTTAGGTACATGGTCTACTTCATGCTGAAGTGGTTTTAGAATAGATTGTATTTTCTTGATATCTAGGTCTGGTGTATATTCAATGGAGAGGAATGTATCGTATTCTTTGTCTTTATTTATTGTACGTAGTAAAGTATTTGGTCTATTGGCATATGGTACTGAGCGTTGTACTCCTTTGATTAACCATGCAGGGTAGCCTCTGTCTCTAAATGCTTTGTATATCTTTTGGTTGACTTCTTCATATGCATTAGCATCTGAGCAAGCTCTTAATAGTCTAGTTAGCTCGCCTTTGATTAGGCTTTTGAATGTTTGTTTTGGGTGGGATGAAGAATACTCTAGATATTGGAATTTATTAGTTTTCTTAAAGAAAGGTTTGACGTCTAATAGTTGACTATTTCTAAATCTATTTCCCTTGTATATAGTTATGTCAAGGAAGTCTACACTGTTATCAGAGCATTCATGAGTGAATTTGATTGTATCATGGGCACTATTTAGGTAATTTATAAAGGATTGTACTTCAGATTGTGTTCCTGGCCAGATACAGAGAATGTCATCTATATATCTTTTCCATAGTATTGGTTTTATAGGGTAGTTATCAAGTAGGTGTTCTTCTAGCTCAGCCATAAAGATGTTGGCATATGCTGGTGCCATTTTGGTACCCATTGCTGTACCTTGTATCTGATGATACATGCGATCAGCAAATTGAAAATAGTTTTTTGTTAGTACTATCTTTAGGAGGTCTGTCATTGTAGAGGGTGGTATAGGTACATCTTCTGAGTTGTTGTAGTATAGTCTATTGGATACAGCTTTAATACCATCTTTATGGGGGATGTTTAGGTAGAGGGCCTTCACATCTATAGTGACTAAAGTGCAGTCTGCTGGGAGTTTGAGATTTTCTAGCATGCTTATAAGGTGGCCTGAATCTCGTACGTAAGAGTCTATTTTTGGTACATAAGGTTGTATGTAATGATCAATAAATTGTGAGATTTTTTCAGTTGGCCCTCCACAGCCACTTACTATAGGTCTTACTGATATTGGATTCTTGTGTATTTTTTTTTCAGAAAGTAAAGCTGTTGGGTTCTTGATTTGTCGTCTTTGAATTTCAAGTAATTGTAAGTTGATTCACTAATTATTCCTTTAGTTTTCATATGAAGTATGTAACTATTAATGGCTTTTGTTAATGGTAGTGTAGGGTCGTTGTTTATTTCTTTGTATATAGAAGTGTCTGATAGGTGTTCTAAGCCGTCTTTGATGTATTTGTCTCTGTCCTCTACTACTATTCCTGATCCTTTGTCTGCATTTTTTATAACTAGATGTGAGTCTTTAGATAATTGTTTTAATGCCAGTAATTCTCCTCTGCTTAAGTTATTGTGTATATTGGTTCTGGGTGTGGACTTTATATCCTTTGTTATTCTTTCTAGGTAGTTTTCAATCTCAAGATTGGCTCGTGGTGGCATCCAAGTACTCTTAAGCTTAAAGGGCCTTATTTCTCTCTGTGGTTCGTCTTTGAAGAAGTACTTGATTCTGTTAAGTCTGTTAAACCTGCAGATGCCTTGGTCTAGAGTGTCATCATTGGCTGTACTGTTTGGGACAAAAGTCAGGCCTTTAGTTAGTACTTTGATTTGATCTAGTGTTAAACTTTTTTGTGAGAGGTTTGTTATGTATTTAGAAGAGTCTATTGTATTGTCTTTAATTTTTGTAAGTGATCTATTGTATCTGTTTTTATGGGTTGTATACATTGGATAGTGTTTTCTAAAATTAATTTTATGAGAATTAGAAATGAATTTTAGATTGGGATTGATAGATTTGATAATGTGAATAGAGTTCAAGTTCCTTTCAAGTTCAGGTCTTTTCCGGGCTGACGGGTGAGGGTCCTGCCCTAACGGCGAAAATACTGTGGCTGACGGCTGTCCAGCAATGGAGGCTGGCCAGTCGCAGCCGGTCCTACCGGCATTGGCAGCAACGAAGGATGTTGCTGTGCCGGAGGACAGTAATTGATTGGGATCTGTGGCTGAGGAATAAGTTCTCTAGCTTGGGTTTGAGGAATGAGTTCTCTAGGTTGGGGCTGAGCTTGTTTTAGTAGGAGCTGGTTTAACATGGCTCTCATTTCTACTACTTCTTTGGATAAGTCAGGGGAGTAAGTCTGTTGTTGAATGGGTTCTTGTTGGGCTCTTGTACTGTTACTATTCTTATTTAAGTAATTACCCTGCCTGGTAGGTCTGCTTACTACAGGTCTTGTTGGTCCATACTGTCTTGGCTGGTTAGTGTAGGGTGTAGTCCTTCTGCCTGTTCTCTGGAACTGTCTTGTCTCTCTCGTTCCTTGGTTCGATGATAGATGCTCCAATTTCTTCTTTTTTAGTTCCACTAGGCGGTCTCTGTGCTTAATGATGTTCTCTTTGGTTTTGTCCATTAATTCGAGGTGGTTCTTCTTTTCTTCATCTCCTACTTGTTCCATCTTCATTGTCATTTTCTCTTGAACCTGTTTCAGTTCTGTCTCTAGCTTTTCCAGTACTTTGGAATAGTGTTCTTTCAGGTGACTTGCGAAGTCTTTTTCTGCCATTGTCTTAGTGGCCATGAATTTCTCTTTGACTTGAGTATATTCAGTTAGAAGTGCATTACACTTAACATTGACCCTCAGGCCTTTAGGTACGTTTTCTCTTTCTTCACACTGTTGGATGAAGTTCAAATGACTGTTAGCTCTAGTTATGCAAGTAGAGACTTTCTTGTATTCTTGCCTGAAGGCAAGTAATGTTTTATCTTCTCTCACACTGGCTGGGATTGGATCTTCTAGGAGTAAGTCTTCTTCTTCTGCTTCTGGTTCAGTTTCCATTGGGCAAGCTGTTGCTCCTTGGTCAATTGAGGTAGTGGGTTCTGTGTTGGCGGACCTAATGGTCTTGGAGCCCGCTGTAGTCTGGGCTTGGGCTGGGGGTGGGGCTGGGGCTATGGGCAAAACACTGGCTGTCCCTTTGCCTCCTCGAGACAGCGACTCCACGCCTAGATGTTGGAGGTAGGAGAGCCTTCTGGCCGGTTCCTGACCTTTCCTCTTACAAGCGGAGGAACTACTGGTTCCAACGCGCTGGCTGTTGTTCCTTCTCGTATTCATTATTAGCTAATAACTGGACACCGTAGTTATTAATTTAAAAGTTTTAATAATCACAAAAACACAACGTTTCGGCTTTTGACTAGCCTTCTTCAGGTGATAGTGATGGAATGAGACATGAGCACGTGTATGGTGAATTTATAGTTCAGTCAGCAGTGATTCTATTGGTCGGTGTCGCAGTTGAACTGATTAACAGCTTCTTTCGGCCTTTAGATAGCTCCAATCGTCGATTTACTTGCGGGGAGTGTGGCTTCCTTCACTAAAAACGGAGATTGAGTTTCCTGTCTTTAAATTACCACAAGTGGGTGTGGTCAGTCGGAAATAACGGGTAACTAGTGAGAATAACTAATAGTTTTGTTTAGAAGTAAATCTATTTAATTAGAGAGATGTGGACTCTTTACTCGTATCTGCTATTCAGTCCTTTGGGATAGACTGTCTCTAGAGTGGATATCCAGTGACTTTCCCTCTCTGTAAGTAAATTTGTTGTTGTTTTTTCTAGGATAGTTATTTTAGTGTCCCTTTCCAGATTATGGTTAGGTCTAGTTAGAAAATGCTTGTATAAAGGTAAGTTAGGTTTGAGTCTGCTAGCTGCTCTGTGTCCTCCTAGCCTAGCATTCATGCATCTTTGTGTTTGACCTACATACTGATTTCTTTTAGTGCATTTGGTACATTCTAGTAGATAGATAACATTAGTGGTTCTACAGTTAGTGAACTTTGGAGTACTGAATATTTTATTGTTGAATGATGAGATTATTCTATTCTTTCTAGACATGACTCTGCAGCATTTACAGCCTGGAGTGGCACAGCCAGCAGAGTTGCCTTGTAAGTCTTGGGTGATAGGGATATGAATGGTGTCATTAAGTGGGGTAGGGTCTGTGCAGTTCTTTAGCTTTGCTCTGACTAAATATTGTCTCAGGTTTTTAGTTTTTCTGAGGCTAAGGCATGGCTTAGGTACATGGTCTACTTCATGCTGAAGTGGTTTTAGAATAGATTGTATTTTCTTGATATCTAGGTCTGGTGTATATTCAATGGAGAGGAATGTATCGTATTCTTTGTCTTTATTTATTGTACGTAGTAAAGTATTTGGTCTATTGGCATATGGTACTGAGCGTTGTACTCCTTTGATTAACCATGCAGGGTAGCCTCTGTCTCTAAATGCTTTGTATATCTTTTGGTTGACTTCTTCATATGCATTAGCATCTGAGCAAGCTCTTAATAGTCTAGTTAGCTCGCCTTTGATTAGGCTTTTGAATGTTTGTTTTGGGTGGGATGAAGAATACTCTAGATATTGGAATTTATTAGTTTTCTTAAAGAAAGGTTTGACGTCTAATAGTTGACTATTTCTAAATCTATTTCCCTTGTATATAGTTATGTCAAGGAAGTCTACACTGTTATCAGAGCATTCATGAGTGAATTTGATTGTATCATGGGCACTATTTAGGTAATTTATAAAGGATTGTACTTCAGATTGTGTTCCTGGCCAGATACAGAGAATGTCATCTATATATCTTTTCCATAGTATTGGTTTTATAGGGTAGTTATCAAGTAGGTGTTCTTCTAGCTCAGCCATAAAGATGTTGGCATATGCTGGTGCCATTTTGGTACCCATTGCTGTACCTTGTATCTGATGATACATGCGATCAGCAAATTGAAAATAGTTTTTTGTTAGTACTATCTTTAGGAGGTCTGTCATTGTAGAGGGTGGTATAGGTACATCTTCTGAGTTGTTGTAGTATAGTCTATTGGATACAGCTTCAATACCATCTTTATGGGGGATGTTTAGGTAGAGGGCCTTCACATCTATAGTGACTAAAGTGCAGTCTGCTGGGAGTTTGAGATTTTCTAGCATGCTTATAAGGTGGCCTGAATCTCGTACGTAAGAGTCTATTTTTGGTACATAAGGTTGTATGTAATGATCAATAAATTGTGAGATTTTTTCAGTTGGCCCTCCACAGCCACTTACTATAGGTCTTACTGATATTGGATTCTTGTGTATTTTTTTCAGAAAGTAAAGCTGTTGGGTTCTTGATTTGTCGTCTTTGAATTTCAAGTAATTGTAAGTTGATTCACTAATTATTCCTTTAGTTTTCATATGAAGTATGTAACTATTAATGGCTTTTGTTAATGGTAGTGTAGGGTCGTTGTTTATTTCTTTGTATATAGAAGTGTCTGATAGGTGTTCTAAGCCGTCTTTGATGTATTTGTCTCTGTCCTCTACTACTATTCCTGATCCTTTGTCTGCATTTTTTATAACTAGATGTGAGTCTTTAGATAATTGTTTTAATGCCAGTAATTCTCCTCTGCTTAAGTTATTGTGTATATTGGTTCTGGGTGTGGACTTTATATCCTTTGTTATTCTTTCTAGGTAGTTTTCAATCTCAAGATTGGCTCGTGGTGGCATCCAAGTACTCTTAAGCTTAAAGGGCCTTATTTCTCTCTGTGGTTCGTCTTTGAAGAAGTACTTGATTCTGTTAAGTCTGTTAAACCTGCAGATGCCTTGGTCTAGAGTGTCATCATTGGCTGTACTGTTTGGGACAAAAGTCAGGCCTTTAGTTAGTACTTTGATTTGATCTAGTGTTAAACTTTTTTGTGAGAGGTTTGTTATGTATTTAGAAGAGTCTATTGTATTGTCTTTAATTTTTGTAAGTGATCTATTGTATCTGTTTTTATGGGTTGTATACATTGGATAGTGTTTTCTAAAATTAATTTTATGAGAATTAGAAATGAATTTTAGATTGGGATTGATAGATTTGATAATGTGAATAGAGTTCAAGTTCCTTTCAAGTTCAGGTCTTTTCCGGGCTGACGGGTGAGGGTCCTGCCCTAACGGCGAAAATACTGTGGCTGACGGCTGTCCAGCAATGGAGGCTGGCCAGTCGCAGCCGGTCCTACCGGCATTGGCAGCAACGAAGGATGTTGCTGTGCCGGAGGACAGTAATTGATTGGGATCTGTGGCTGAGGAATAAGTTCTCTAGCTTGGGTTTGAGGAATGAGTTCTCTAGGTTGGGGCTGAGCTTGTTTTAGTAGGAGCTGGTTTAACATGGCTCTCATTTCTACTACTTCTTTGGATAAGTCAGGGGAGTAAGTCTGTTGTTGAATGGGTTCTTGTTGGGCTCTTGTACTGTTACTATTCTTATTTAAGTAATTACCCTGCCTGGTAGGTCTGCTTACTACAGGTCTTGTTGGTCCATACTGTCTTGGCTGGTTAGTGTAGGGTGTAGTCCTTCTGCCTGTTCTCTGGAACTGTCTTGTCTCTCTCGTTCCTTGGTTCGATGATAGATGCTCCAATTTCTTCTTTTTTAGTTCCACTAGGCGGTCTCTGTGCTTAATGATGTTCTCTTTGGTTTTGTCCATTAATTCGAGGTGGTTCTTCTTTTCTTCATCTCCTACTTGTTCCATCTTCATTGTCATTTTCTCTTGAACCTGTTTCAGTTCTGTCTCTAGCTTTTCCAGTACTTTGGAATAGTGTTCTTTCAGGTGACTTGCGAAGTCTTTTTCTGCCATTGTCTTAGTGGCCATGAATTTCTCTTTGACTTGAGTATATTCAGTTAGAAGTGCATTACACTTAACATTGACCCTCAGGCCTTTAGGTACGTTTTCTCTTTCTTCACACTGTTGGATGAAGTTCAAATGACTGTTAGCTCTAGTTATGCAAGTAGAGACTTTCTTGTATTCTTGCCTGAAGGCAAGTAATGTTTTATCTTCTCTCACACTGGCTGGGATTGGATCTTCTAGGAGTAAGTCTTCTTCTTCTGCTTCTGGTTCAGTTTCCATTGGGCAAGCTGTTGCTCCTTGGTCAATTGAGGTAGTGGGTTCTGTGTTGGCGGACCTAATGGTCTTGGAGCCCGCTGTAGGGCTAGGGCTAGGGCTAGGGCTAGGGCTAGGGCTAGGGCTAGGGCTAGGGCTAGGGCTAGGGCTAGGGCTAGGGCTAGGGCTAGGGCTAGGGCTAGGGCTAGGGCTAGGGCTAGGGCTAGGGCTAGGGCTAGGGCTAGGGCTAGGGCTAGGGCTAGGGCTAGGGCTAGGGCTAGGGCTAGGGCTAGGGCTAGGGCTAGGGCTAGGGCTAGGGCTAGGGCTAGGGCTAGGGCTAGGGCTAGGGCTAGGGCTAGGGCTAGGGCTAGGGCTAGGGCTAGGGCTAGGGCTAGGGCTAGGGCTAGGGCTAGGGCTAGGGCTAGGGCTAGGGCTAGGGCTAGGGCTAGGGCTAGGGCTAGGGCTAGGGCTAGGGCTAGGGCTAGGGCTAGGGCTAGGGCTAGGGCTAGGGCGCAGGGCTAAAATATTCCCAAGCTGGTCCGTGTCTTTAACTAGGTGATGTAGAAAAAACCTGCCCGCAGGAGTAGAAAAAATAAATTAAGTAGTAGAAAAACAAATAGTAGAAAAACTTTAGAAAAACTAATTAGCTGCTGATTGATTATTTATCCCAAGGTACAATGACTTCACGAGTTTAAGTTTAATTACAATTCAAATACAATATACCGACGTTTCGACTATGAGGAGTCTTTGTCAAGGCAGAGAATGAGAAAGAGAATTGATAATAGGGTTTATATATGTGAGAAATGTTTGTGCGCAGGAGCACCAGTCTCCTGAGACTCGAAAGATTGGACCTGGTAAAGGGTCCAGCCTCGGAGTCCGAGCACAATAGAAAAGGCAAATTACAGTGTAAACAAAATAAAAGGATGGAAAAAAATATGAAAAAGAGTAAAAGACGGCTGAGGTAGAAAAGTTGGTAGAAAAAAATGGCTGAGAAAATGCAATATAAAAAGGATTGAAAGAGATTAAAAAATATGTACAAAAATGAGAAACGAGCTGAGGTAGAAAATTATGCTAAATGAGAGTAGTTGAGGTCTATAGAGGTCTTGGCACTGACTAGTGACTTCTTTATCGATCTGCGAGGGACTTCTATGACTTTAGGAGTGAAAGGGAGGCGATCATCTGTTAGAATATTTTTAGCTGTGTTCTTTTTGTGTCCAGGATGGTATGGTAATTTTAAGGTGGTTGCGTCTGGCTTCGTTAAATATGTAGTTATTTTACAAGGGTGGAGGACTTGTAGTCTGTCTTCAAATTTGATATTTTTAAGGTGTCTTTTGATAAATTTCAACGGGTAGCCACGACGTAAAAAATTATTAATAAGTTTGACGATCGCTTCGTCGTAGGTTTCCAAGTCAGAAGAGTTTCTCAGCATTCGCTTGGCTTCTCCTATTATAATGCCATGGAAGATATGTCGAGGGTGGCAGGAAGTAAAATATAAGTATGTAAATTTGTGGCAAGGCTTTGCATAGGGGGAGATATCTAAGACGTTATTGTTCTGGAAACGTTTTCCTTTATGTATGGTGATGTCTAAGAAATTAATTTTATTATCGTCTGTCTCACTTGTGAATTTGATTGCTTCATGGTAATTATCTAAGTCTGTTTCGAATTGCTCGAACTCGGAGAGTGAATGTTCCCAAATTAATAATACATCGTCTATGTAACGTTTATAAAAAGTTGGCAGGGGCTTTCCATTTCTTTCTGAGTGCTCGAAGAAAGATTCCTCAAGTACGGCCATGTATATGTTAGCAAAATTAGGTGCACAGCGAGTTCCCATAGCTATTCCAGAACGTTGTCTGAATGAGTGATCTCCAAACTTAAATATATTATGGCTAAGTATATAAACTAGAAGTTGTCTTAAAAATTCTATAGGATATTTCGGGGGTGAAGGGCTAGTATAGATTCTTGTTAGTACCCATTCAATGCCTTGTTCTTGAGGTATGGTTAAGTACAATGATTTTACATCCATTGTTCCAAGCATGCAGTCAGTGGGGAAGACGTGTGATTCTATTAGATTAATTATTTCTGTGGAGTTTTTAGCTACATATTTACATTGAGGAACAAACGGGGATAAAATATTATCTAAGAAGGCCGAGATTGTTTCAGTTGGGCCGTTCGTACCCGAGACAATTGGTCGTAGTCCGTGAGGGTTCTTGTGAATTTTTCTTAAAAAATATATTAATTGCGTTCTAACTTGGTCAGGGTTCTGTCTCAACATTGTATATTCTATTTCACTAATTATTCTATTTTTACAAGCTCGTTTCAAGTACATATTTATTTTGCTAGTTAACAGTGTAGTATAATCTTTTTCTATTTTCTCGTAAGTAAATTCATCAGAGAGGTGTGCCATTCCTTCTTGGTGATATTGACTGGTGTTAATTATAGTAATACCCGAGCCTTTGTCTGCTGGTTTAATTGTTATAGATTTATCCTGGGCCAATTCTTTAAGAGCTTTCCTTTGTTGAGTACTTATATTAGTTTTATATTTAGAGGGTTCCAAACTGAGTATATTATTTTGTTGTGCTTCTATTATGTTTTCTACAGCATCTATGCATTTATCAGGGAATATTGATTTAGTTAACTTCTTCTGTAGGAATGTATACTTCCTATATGAGACCCAAGGAGTGGTTTTGCCTGCAAGTACTGCTGCATACGCTTTTCTGCAACTCCGATTATAGTTATTCCAGTGTTTATTGAGGTCATTATCTAATTTAAAGTGGGGGGTGGGGATGAATTGAAGTCCGAAGTTTAATATTTCTAAATGGTCTTTATTTAATTGTTTATCTGATAAGTTTGTTACAGAGACTGGGGGGTCTCTCATTGGTGAAAATCCTGTTGTTGTTGGCGTGCTCTGGACCTGGTAACTATAGAGTATGTATGGTCTGGTGTAGTAGGTGTTGCCTCTCTTATAATTGGAGACAAACAAACCGGGATAGTTGTGGCAGAATTATTAAGGGTGATTGTATTGGTGGTTACTGGGGTCAGAATATTGCAGATTCTTCTCGATGGATCGATTCTCGGGGAGGTTATAGGTGTATTAGCTGTAGTTGTAGTTATGGTAGTGCATGTAGAATAGATATTTCTTGATGGTAAGTTAGTTAGGTTAGGATTAGCTGTAGTAATAGGTAGATAGGTTGTAGTTATAGGTAGATTAGCAGCAGTTCCAGGTAAGTTAGATAGGTTAGGAGTAGTTATAGGTAGATTGCTAGTAGTTACAAGTAAGTTAGATAGGTTAGGAGTAGTTATAGGTAGATTACTAGTAGTTCCAGGTAAGTTAGATAGGTTAGGAGTAGTTATAGGTAGATTAATAGTAGTTCCAGGTAAGTTAGATAGGTTAGGGATAGTTGTTACGATAGGATTCAAACGACTAGTAACTACTCTAGGATTAGTAACTGTACTTGTACTGCTAGCTAGTATACTCGCAACGCTAGCTACGATATTAGGACTACAAATAGTAGGACTAGCTAACGAACTCGAAGTGCTAGCTAGTGTAGTAGGACTAGCTAACGAACTCAAACTATGGCTAGGACTTCCTTCGGAGGAATTCAAAGTAGGATTGACATTAGCAACCGTAGTTATAGAGTTATTAATGAGTCCTGTTGGATTGTTGTTAATTAATGGATTTAAAGTAGTCGTAGCTGTGGAGATAGATTGAATTTGTTGTGTGTTCCTTGCTATTATTGTATTATGTTGTTGTGTGTTCTCTAGACTTGTTGGCGCCTGGATTGGGATGGAATTGTCTCTGGGTCTTCTACGTTTATATTTATCGAAAAATAATCTATCTAATTTATTATTCGTTATATATTGTTTTCTTTTAGTTAAATTTTCTACGTTGCGTTTAGTAGCTAGAAAAACTTTATTGTGATAAAATAATGTAGTAGGATTAGCTTGCACTTTAATTTCGTTTATTTCTGTTTGATTACACTGTAACTTTTCTCCGTACGTTGTTATTATTTTCTCGTAATGTCCAATTAAATTATTTATCAATTCTCTTTCCGTGTTTAAAATTGTATTGCTGAAATCTTGTAATAAAGATGTTTCGTGTGAAGCCAATGCAACACAGTTGACTTTGAGCTGGAGTCCTTTAGGGATAAGATCGTACTTGCAGCATAGCTTTAAAAATGATAAATGATTTCTTGCTGAATATAGGTTATATAAAATTTTCTTATAGTTCCTGCGCTCCCGAAGGAGGAGGTCAGAGGGTGAGTTTCCTAGAGACATGGGTGACAGTCAGGATAGTGCTGGGGTTAGGGCGCAGGGCTAAAATATTCCCAAGCTGGTCCGTGTCTTTAACTAGGTGATGTAGAAAAAACCTGCCCGCAGGAGTAGAAAAAATAAATTAAGTAGTAGAAAAACAAATAGTAGAAAAACTTTAGAAAAACTAATTAGCTGCTGATTGATTATTTATCCCAAGGTACAATGACTTCACGAGTTTAAGTTTAATTACAATTCAAATACAATATACCGACGTTTCGACTATGAGGAGTCTTTGTCAAGGCAGAGAATGAGAAAGAGAATTGATAATAGGGTTTATATATGTGAGAAATGTTTGTGCGCAGGAGCACCAGTCTCCTGAGACTCGAAAGATTGGACCTGGTAAAGGGTCCAGCCTCGGAGTCCGAGCACAATAGAAAAGGCAAATTACAGTGTAAACAAAATAAAAGGATGGAAAAAAATATGAAAAAGAGTAAAAGACGGCTGAGGTAGAAAAGTTGGTAGAAAAAAATGGCTGAGAAAATGCAATATAAAAAGGATTGAAAGAGATTAAAAAATATGTACAAAAATGAGAAACGAGCTGAGGTAGAAAATTATGCTAAATGAGAGTAGTTGAGGTCTATAGAGGTCTTGGCACTGACTAGTGACTTCTTTATCGATCTGCGAGGGACTTCTATGACTTTAGGAGTGAAAGGGAGGCGATCATCTGTTAGAATATTTTTAGCTGTGTTCTTTTTGTGTCCAGGATGGTATGGTAATTTTAAGGTGGTTGCGTCTGGCTTCGTTAAATATGTAGTTATTTTACAAGGGTGGAGGACTTGTAGTCTGTCTTCAAATTTGATATTTTTAAGGTGTCTTTTGATAAATTTCAACGGGTAGCCACGACGTAAAAAATTATTAATAAGTTTGACGATCGCTTCGTCGTAGGTTTCCAAGTCAGAAGAGTTTCTCAGCATTCGCTTGGCTTCTCCTATTATAATGCCATGGAAGATATGTCGAGGGTGGCAGGAAGTAAAATATAAGTATGTAAATTTGTGGCAAGGCTTTGCATAGGGGGAGATATCTAAGACGTTATTGTTCTGGAAACGTTTTCCTTTATGTATGGTGATGTCTAAGAAATTAATTTTATTATCGTCTGTCTCACTTGTGAATTTGATTGCTTCATGGTAATTATCTAAGTCTGTTTCGAATTGCTCGAACTCGGAGAGTGAATGTTCCCAAATTAATAATACATCGTCTATGTAACGTTTATAAAAAGTTGGCAGGGGCTTTCCATTTCTTTCTGAGTGCTCGAAGAAAGATTCCTCAAGTACGGCCATGTATATGTTAGCAAAATTAGGTGCACAGCGAGTTCCCATAGCTATTCCAGAACGTTGTCTGAATGAGTGATCTCCAAACTTAAATATATTATGGCTAAGTATATAAACTAGAAGTTGTCTTAAAAATTCTATAGGATATTTCGGGGGTGAAGGGCTAGTATAGATTCTTGTTAGTACCCATTCAATGCCTTGTTCTTGAGGTATGGTTAAGTACAATGATTTTACATCCATTGTTCCAAGCATGCAGTCAGTGGGGAAGACGTGTGATTCTATTAGATTAATTATTTCTGTGGAGTTTTTAGCTACATATTTACATTGAGGAACAAACGGGGATAAAATATTATCTAAGAAGGCCGAGATTGTTTCAGTTGGGCCGTTCGTACCCGAGACAATTGGTCGTAGTCCGTGAGGGTTCTTGTGAATTTTTCTTAAAAAATATATTAATTGCGTTCTAACTTGGTCAGGGTTCTGTCTCAACATTGTATATTCTATTTCACTAATTATTCTATTTTTACAAGCTCGTTTCAAGTACATATTTATTTTGCTAGTTAACAGTGTAGTATAATCTTTTTCTATTTTCTCGTAAGTAAATTCATCAGAGAGGTGTGCCATTCCTTCTTGGTGATATTGACTGGTGTTAATTATAGTAATACCCGAGCCTTTGTCTGCTGGTTTAATTGTTATAGATTTATCCTGGGCCAATTCTTTAAGAGCTTTCCTTTGTTGAGTACTTATATTAGTTTTATATTTAGAGGGTTCCAAACTGAGTATATTATTTTGTTGTGCTTCTATTATGTTTTCTACAGCATCTATGCATTTATCAGGGAATATTGATTTAGTTAACTTCTTCTGTAGGAATGTATACTTCCTATATGAGACCCAAGGAGTGGTTTTGCCTGCAAGTACTGCTGCATACGCTTTTCTGCAACTCCGATTATAGTTATTCCAGTGTTTATTGAGGTCATTATCTAATTTAAAGTGGGGGGTGGGGATGAATTGAAGTCCGAAGTTTAATATTTCTAAATGGTCTTTATTTAATTGTTTATCTGATAAGTTTGTTACAGAGACTGGGGGGTCTCTCATTGGTGAAAATCCTGTTGTTGTTGGCGTGCTCTGGACCTGGTAACTATAGAGTATGTATGGTCTGGTGTAGTAGGTGTTGCCTCTCTTATAATTGGAGACAAACAAACCGGGATAGTTGTGGCAGAATTATTAAGGGTGATTGTATTGGTGGTTACTGGGGTCAGAATATTGCAGATTCTTCTCGATGGATCGATTCTCGGGGAGGTTATAGGTGTATTAGCTGTAGTTGTAGTTATGGTAGTGCATGTAGAATAGATATTTCTTGATGGTAAGTTAGTTAGGTTAGGATTAGCTGTAGTAATAGGTAGATAGGTTGTAGTTATAGGTAGATTAGCAGCAGTTCCAGGTAAGTTAGATAGGTTAGGAGTAGTTATAGGTAGATTGCTAGTAGTTACAAGTAAGTTAGATAGGTTAGGAGTAGTTATAGGTAGATTACTAGTAGTTCCAGGTAAGTTAGATAGGTTAGGAGTAGTTATAGGTAGATTAATAGTAGTTCCAGGTAAGTTAGATAGGTTAGGGATAGTTGTTACGATAGGATTCAAACGACTAGTAACTACTCTAGGATTAGTAACTGTACTTGTACTGCTAGCTAGTATACTCGCAACGCTAGCTACGATATTAGGACTACAAATAGTAGGACTAGCTAACGAACTCGAAGTGCTAGCTAGTGTAGTAGGACTAGCTAACGAACTCAAACTATGGCTAGGACTTCCTTCGGAGGAATTCAAAGTAGGATTGACATTAGCAACCGTAGTTATAGAGTTATTAATGAGTCCTGTTGGATTGTTGTTAATTAATGGATTTAAAGTAGTCGTAGCTGTGGAGATAGATTGAATTTGTTGTGTGTTCCTTGCTATTATTGTATTATGTTGTTGTGTGTTCTCTAGACTTGTTGGCGCCTGGATTGGGATGGAATTGTCTCTGGGTCTTCTACGTTTATATTTATCGAAAAATAATCTATCTAATTTATTATTCGTTATATATTGTTTTCTTTTAGTTAAATTTTCTACGTTGCGTTTAGTAGCTAGAAAAACTTTATTGTGATAAAATAATGTAGTAGGATTAGCTTGCACTTTAATTTCGTTTATTTCTGTTTGATTACACTGTAACTTTTCTCCGTACGTTGTTATTATTTTCTCGTAATGTCCAATTAAATTATTTATCAATTCTCTTTCCGTGTTTAAAATTGTATTGCTGAAATCTTGTAATAAAGATGTTTCGTGTGAAGCCAATGCAACACAGTTGACTTTGAGCTGGAGTCCTTTAGGGATAAGATCGTACTTGCAGCATAGCTTTAAAAATGATAAATGATTTCTTGCTGAATATAGGTTATATAAAATTTTCTTATAGTTCCTGCGCTCCCGAAGGAGGAGGTCAGAGGGTGAGTTTCCTAGAGACATGGGTGACAGTCAGGATAGTGCTGGGGTTAGGGCGCAGGGCTAAAATATTCCCAAGCTGGTCCGTGTCTTTAACTAGGTGATGTAGAAAAAACCTGCCCGCAGGAGTAGAAAAAATAAATTAAGTAGTAGAAAAACAAATAGTAGAAAAACTTTAGAAAAACTAATTAGCTGCTGATTGATTATTTATCCCAAGGTACAATGACTTCACGAGTTTAAGTTTAATTACAATTCAAATACAATATACCGACGTTTCGACTATGAGGAGTCTTTGTCAAGGCAGAGAATGAGAAAGAGAATTGATAATAGGGTTTATATATGTGAGAAATGTTTGTGCGCAGGAGCACCAGTCTCCTGAGACTCGAAAGATTGGACCTGGTAAAGGGTCCAGCCTCGGAGTCCGAGCACAATAGAAAAGGCAAATTACAGTGTAAACAAAATAAAAGGATGGAAAAAAATATGAAAAAGAGTAAAAGACGGCTGAGGTAGAAAAGTTGGTAGAAAAAAATGGCTGAGAAAATGCAATATAAAAAGGATTGAAAGAGATTAAAAAATATGTACAAAAATGAGAAACGAGCTGAGGTAGAAAATTATGCTAAATGAGAGTAGTTGAGGTCTATAGAGGTCTTGGCACTGACTAGTGACTTCTTTATCGATCTGCGAGGGACTTCTATGACTTTAGGAGTGAAAGGGAGGCGATCATCTGTTAGAATATTTTTAGCTGTGTTCTTTTTGTGTCCAGGATGGTATGGTAATTTTAAGGTGGTTGCGTCTGGCTTCGTTAAATATGTAGTTATTTTACAAGGGTGGAGGACTTGTAGTCTGTCTTCAAATTTGATATTTTTAAGGTGTCTTTTGATAAATTTCAACGGGTAGCCACGACGTAAAAAATTATTAATAAGTTTGACGATCGCTTCGTCGTAGGTTTCCAAGTCAGAAGAGTTTCTCAGCATTCGCTTGGCTTCTCCTATTATAATGCCATGGAAGATATGTCGAGGGTGGCAGGAAGTAAAATATAAGTATGTAAATTTGTGGCAAGGCTTTGCATAGGGGGAGATATCTAAGACGTTATTGTTCTGGAAACGTTTTCCTTTATGTATGGTGATGTCTAAGAAATTAATTTTATTATCGTCTGTCTCACTTGTGAATTTGATTGCTTCATGGTAATTATCTAAGTCTGTTTCGAATTGCTCGAACTCGGAGAGTGAATGTTCCCAAATTAATAATACATCGTCTATGTAACGTTTATAAAAAGTTGGCAGGGGCTTTCCATTTCTTTCTGAGTGCTCGAAGAAAGATTCCTCAAGTACGGCCATGTATATGTTAGCAAAATTAGGTGCACAGCGAGTTCCCATAGCTATTCCAGAACGTTGTCTGAATGAGTGATCTCCAAACTTAAATATATTATGGCTAAGTATATAAACTAGAAGTTGTCTTAAAAATTCTATAGGATATTTCGGGGGTGAAGGGCTAGTATAGATTCTTGTTAGTACCCATTCAATGCCTTGTTCTTGAGGTATGGTTAAGTACAATGATTTTACATCCATTGTTCCAAGCATGCAGTCAGTGGGGAAGACGTGTGATTCTATTAGATTAATTATTTCTGTGGAGTTTTTAGCTACATATTTACATTGAGGAACAAACGGGGATAAAATATTATCTAAGAAGGCCGAGATTGTTTCAGTTGGGCCGTTCGTACCCGAGACA